>WBZO01000072.1_pt1 | contig 258834 bp, 226 predicted proteins | sample 5204261 | NCBI WGS metagenome assembly WBZO01 (sample SAMN12412400, study PRJNA552823) | activated sludge metagenome | isolation source: activated sludge from anammox sidestream of wastewater treatment plant... | place: USA: North Carolina | collected 2017-09 | reverse complement strand
GGGGGGCCTGATGAGGATCGGGCCGTCGCCTCCCGTGCGGGAGGCGTGGATTGAAACGATTAATGTTGCCGCAGAGTCGTTGACGTATACACGTCGCCTCCCGTGCGGGAGGCGTGGATTGAAACAGGTGACCACTCCGGCTCGTCACGTGCCTGGCACGTCGCCTCCCGTGCGGGAGGCGTGGATTGAAACATGCTCCTCCTACGCCATCGGTGGGAGGCGATCTAGTCGCCTCCCGTGCGGGAGGCGTGGATTGAAACCAGCCTTGTAGTTGAGCATCGTGCGGAACATCGTCGCCTCCCGTGCGGGAGGCGTGGATTGAAACGACTGAAGCTAATCTGAATGGAGCTAATCTGGCGTCGCCTCCCGTGCGGGAGGCGTGGATTGAAACACGAAAACGTCGTATGGGCTATCGTCCGCATATGTCGCCTCCCGTGCGGGAGGCGTGGATTGAAACAACTACGGAGCTAACAATGAGCGATAACCGTCAAGTCGCCTCCCGTGCGGGAGGCGTGGATTGAAACCTCCAAAAAGACATAATCGAGAGCCAGGCCATAAGTCGCCTCCCGTGCGGGAGGCGTGGATTGAAACCTGAATATAATCTGGAACCCGAATACACGAACAGGTCGCCTCCCGTGCGGGAGGCGTGGATTGAAACGGCAGATAAAAATCGATAGAGACCGAAAGCTCACGTCGCCTCCCGTGCGGGAGGCGTGGATTGAAACCAGGCCGGGGCACTGGGGATATTTGTCTGGTTTGGTCGCCTCCCGTGCGGGAGGCGTGGATTGAAACGTTGGGACGGCGATCTCATCGTCCCCAACTTTATGTCGCCTCCCGTGCGGGAGGCGTGGATTGAAACTCTCTGGTCAATCCAGAATAAGCGCATCGCGTGTCGCCTCCCGTGCGGGAGGCGTGGATTGAAACACAACGCTAAGCGAGCATGATCGCAAGACCGACAGTCGCCTCCCGTGCGGGAGGCGTGGATTGAAACTTAAGCATGTCATCAAGGCCGTCTAGGTGAACGGTCGCCTCCCGTGCGGGAGGCGTGAATTGAAACTCGTCACGTGAGTGCAAGCAATAACGCAAACAGGTCGCCTCCCGTGCGGGAGGCGTGGATTGAAACCGAGCGCTGTACTCGGAGGGGTTAGTAGACCTGGTCGCCTCCCGTGCGGGAGGCGTGGATTGAAACAAGGCATCAAGATGACCCGCGCCATAAGAGTACAGGTCGCCTCCCGTGCGGGAGGCGTGGATTGAAACAAGCGGCTTTTCAGGTATTGCCATCGCTAACCTTGTCGCCTCCCGTGCGGGAGGCGTGGATTGAAACCCCTTAAAAGTCCGAAACTTGAGCGTATAGTCCAAGTCGCCTCCCGTGCGGGAGGCGTGGATTGAAACAAAGATTGGGCGCGCCTAAAAACAGATAAATTGCCGTCGCCTCCCGTGCGGGAGGCGTGGATTGAAACATGCTTGACCCGATTGCGGCAATGGCCGCGGCAGACGTCGCCTCCCGTGCGGGAGGCGTGGATTGAAGCCGCCGCCGCGCCCCGGCGGGGCGAGCTTGCGTTTTTGTAATCACTTGCTCGTCCCCGCGCACGCTGCTCGAAATCTGATATGTTACAATCAAAACGATGGTCCCGATTGATAGAGATGGGGTGTTATGGCAAAAAACGCAAGTCTGATTCAAGCCAGCAAAAATCGAATGGACGAGTTCTATACGCAGCTTCCAGATATCGAAGCCGAGATGCGCCATTACAAAGACCACTTCAAGGATAAGATCGTCTTTTGCAACTGCGACGACCCTTACGAGAGCAATTTTTTCAAGTATTTTGCGCTGAACTTCAACTTCCTGGGTTTGAAAAAACTGACGGCGACCACGTACACCGACTCTCCGGTGGCGGGTCAGCAACTGCCGCTGTTTGAAATCGAGGGGCTGAACCGGAAAAAGATAGATAACCAACCGGCGTATAAAGTCGAAATTTGCGAAGTCCGGGATGAAAACGCCGACGGCGCCTTCGACCTCACGGACGTAAAATACCTTCTCAAAAACCAGAAAAACGTATCCGCGTTTCTAAAAGGCGACGGCGATTTCCGCTCGGCGGAAAGTATTCAAATGCTCGAAGAAGCCGACATCGTGGTTACCAACCCGCCCTTTTCGCTCTTCCGCGAGTATGTCGCCCAACTGGTGAAATACGAGAAGGATTTCATCATTATCGGGAGTAAAAATGCGATTTCTTACAAAGAGATTTTCAAGCTGATAAAAGATAACAGAATTTGGCTTGGAAATGGATTCCCAAATGGAAACGCTTTTTTTTCAATTCCTGGAAATTATTCCCGCGAATGGGCTGATGGCGTCTATAACCCGGATACCGAGTTGGTCAAGTTTCGCAATATAAGTTGGTTCACAAACCTGGACTTACAAAAACGCCATGAGCACATCACCCTTTACAAACGCTACACACCCGAGGAATACCCAAAATATGACAACTATGACGCCATCAACGTAAACAAGGTGGCGGAAATACCTAGCGATTATGACCGCGCGATGGGCGTTCCGATCACATTTCTTGATAAATATAACCCTGATCAGTTCGAAATCATAAGCGCCAACGAAATAAGAAAAAACACCAATACCCCATTCAAAGAACATGGTCTTATCAAGGATAAGGATAGTGCGATAAATGGCAAGCCTACTTATGTTCGTATTGTGGTCAGAAATAAAGGAGTAGGACAATGAAAGTCGAATTACAGCAAATCACGGTCGCCGAGGTAGCGCAGGGTTATGTTGACAACGCCGAAGAGGGCGTCAGCGGCTACGGCGGGCGGCTTAACATCCGCCCCAAATATCAGCGCGAGTTCGTTTATGACGAGAAGAAACGCAACGCCGTCATGGATACCATCTGCAAGGGCTTTCCGCTCAACGTGATGTACTGGGCAAAGAACGACGACGGCGCGTTCGAGGTGCTGGACGGACAGCAGCGCACCATCAGCTTCTGCCAGTACGTCGCCGGCGATTATTCCATCGAAAACCGTTATTTTCACAACCTGACCCGCGCCGAACAAGAGGGGATATTGAACTACCCGCTGATGATCTATTTCTGCGAAGGCAACGATCGAGAAAAACTGGACTGGTTTCGGATCGTCAATATTGCTGGCGAAAAACTGACCGAGCAGGAACTGCGCAACGCCGTGTACACCGGGGCTTGGCTATCCGACGCCAAATTGAAGTTCAGCAAGAGTAACTGCGCCGCCTATCTGTTAGCGGGTAAACATGTTAAAGGTACGCCGATCCGCCAGGAAATCCTCGAAACGGCTTTGGACTGGATCTCGGAAGGGGAGATTGCCGACTACATGTCCGTTCATCAACACGACCCAAACGCAAACGAGCTATGGCTGTATTTTCAAGAAGTCATTCACTGGGTCGAGGCGGTATTCCCCAAGTATCGCAAAGAAATGAAGGGCGTCGAATGGGGTCCGCTTCACCGCCAATACAAGGGGCAATTGTTCGACAGCGCGCAGCTCGAGCGCGAAATTCAAACCCTGATGATGGACGACGATGTCGGCAATAGGAAAGGGATTTACCCGTTTGTGTTAAACCGCCAGGAGAAATATTTAAACCTGCGCGCTTTCACCGACAGCCAGAAAAGGGCGGCGTACGAAAGGCAAAACGGCGTCTGCCAGGTTTGCGGGAAGCATTTTGAACTGGAAGAAATGGAAGCCGATCACATCACCCCGTGGCATGCGGGCGGCAAGACAATTCCCGAAAACTGCCAGATGCTGTGCAAAGAATGCAACCGCAGAAAAGCAGGCATATAACCGGTTAAGGGAAAATAGCACGGAAGACCCCGCGTCCCCGGCTGGCGGCGCAAATAGCTGGCGGATAAGCGGGAGGGAATGCCGAGGGAACGCAATGGAAACGGAGCTACTCTATCAAAAGAGCGTAGCTTATTTGAAAACGCTGTGCCAAGAAATACCCGGGCGCAGCGTGGGCAGCGAAGGCAACCGGCAGGCAACCGGTTTTTTTATGCAAGAAGTGACCGCTTTGGGTTGGCAGACGGAGGTCTCTGAACTGGATGTGATGGATTGGGAAGACGGCGGGGCAACCCTGTACGCCGCAAATCAAACGCTAAACGTGTTCGCCAGTCCTTATTCCCTTGGGTGTTCGGTCCAGGCGCCGCTGATAAACGCTGCATCTCCTGAAGAGCTCGAACAGCGGGAGATCGCCGGTAAAATTCTTCTTTTACACGGTGATATTGCCAAAGAACAACTCATGCCAAAAAACTTCGTGTTCTATAACCCGGAGGAACATCGCAGGATTATCGCGCTGCTCGAACAAACGCAGCCGGCGGCGATCATCTCCGCAACCGGCAGGAATTCCGCCCTGGCGGGAGGCGCTTACCCTTTTCCCCTCATCGAAGACGGCGACTTCGATATTCCTTCGGTGTACACAACTGAAGAAGAAGGGCAGCGCCTTCTGTCTCATGTCGGCAAGCCCGCGGCGCTGCAGTCTCGATCCACCCGCATCCCCGCCAAAGCGTATAACGTCATTGCGCGCAAAGGGAAAAACCGGGCTGAGCGCATCGTCATCTCGGCTCACATTGACGCGAAAAAAGGCACACCGGGGGCAATTGACAATGCGACCGGGGTCATCACCTTGCTGCTTCTCGCCGCCTTACTCAAAGATTATCGGGGGGACAGATTGCTCGATCTGGCGCCGTTCAACGGCGAGGATTATTACGCCGTTCCCGGACAAATGGATTACATCAGGAAAAACCAGGGCGATTTCAAGAATATCCTCTTGAATATCAACATCGATGGCGCCGGGTACAAAGAAGGCAAAGCGGCGTTTTCGTTTTTCAACCTGCCCGCCTCCCTCAAATCAATCGCCGATGACGTCCTGGCAAAATATACTGGAATCGTCGAGGGGGTTCAGTGGCCTCAAGGGGATCACAGCATTTTCGTTCAACAGGGATGCCCGGCAATTGCCGTATCATCCCAATGGCTCATCGAGCATATGGACAACCAGGAGATCACCCATACGCCTAAAGACGATATTGACGTTGTCGATTGCCGTAAAGTCGTCGAGATCGCCCAGGCGTTGAATTGGTTCATCAAACAAAACAAATAAAAAAGGAGATCCAAACCCATGAGTTCAAAACACGTTTTTTCGATGGCTGGCAAAAGACCCTCGTTCGAAGAAGACGGCGTGGCAGACATCGAGGTAGTGGTCACAAAAGCGCAGAGCGACGGTCGTTATACCATCATGCGCTCGCGCTGGCTGTCCACCTTCGAAGTGATCCCGCATTATCACAAAGATCATTCCGAAACCTTCTTTGTGCTGGAGGGGCAAGTGGAATGGACGGTCGGCGGCGAAACCCATCTGATGAACCCGGGCGATGCGGTTTACATCCCGCCGAACACCGTGCACAGCGTAAAAGTCGCCGGGGGCAAAGACATGCACATGCTGATGGTCTATGAGCCGGGCGGCTACGAAGATCAAGCCGATTACAAGATGAACTTCACCGCCGAAGAACTGGAAGACCCAGAAGTCAAAGACCGGATTCGCAAGAAGAGCGACTTCCACGTCGCCGAGTAGCCGGGGGCGCGGCAGCCACCCAGCCGGCTACCCCAACTCGACCATTGCGGCGATTTCGGCGATCAACTCGCCGCTGAGGATCAGCTCGGAAAGCCGCTGCGTATCGGGCGCGGTTGCGCGGTCGTGTTCCAGATAGGCGACGTGGCGGCGCACGGCGGCTTGCACCCGGGCAGTGCCCTCTCCCAACAGATCCGCCCGCCCGGCGCAGCGCAAGTCTACCGCCTGGGCGGCGGTTTGCAGTTCGAGCGCCACGACGTTGCGCACGTTTTCCAGAATCTCCAGCGTGTGACGGGCGGCGTTGGCGCCCATGCTCACATGATCCTCCTGGTTGGCGCAGGAGGGGATCGAGTCGACGCTGTCGGGATGCGCCAGCGTCTTATTGTCCGAGACCAGCGCGGCGGCGGTGTACTGCAGCATCATCAGCCCGCCGTCCAGCCCGCTGGAGGGCACCAGCATTGCCGGCAGCCCAAAGCTCAGCTCCGGGGTGAGCAGCCGGAAGATGCGCCGCTCGGCGATGTTGGCGGCCTCCGCCAGCGCGATCCCCAGGAAATCCAGCCACATCGCCGGCCCCTGACCGTGGAAGTTCCCGCCCGAGATCGAGCGCAGCCCGCCTTCCGCCTCCTCGGCGGCGAAGATCAACGGGTTGTCGGTGACGGCGTTGATTGCCGCCCCAAAACGCTGGCGCAAAAAGGCGAGCGTGTCCAGCGCCGGACCGAGCACCTGTGGAATGCAGCGCAAGCTGTAGGCGTCCTGCACCTTGGCGGGCAGTGAATCGATCAGGCGGCTTCCCGCGGTGAGCCGACGCAGGTTAGCCGCGATGCGCTGCTGACCGGGCTGATAGCTGACCGCGTGCAGCGCGGGGTCAAACGCCGCCGACAGACCCAGCAGCGCTTCCAGGCTGAGCGCGGCGGCTGCCTGGCTATGGCGCAGCAGGTTCTCGGCATCATAAACCGCCAACGCCCCGCAGGCAGCCATGAAATCCGTGCCGTTAGAAAGCGCCAGACCTTCTTTCGCTTCCAGAACCAGCCGTTGGATCCCGGCGCGGCGCATCGCTTCGGCGCCTTCCAGCAGTTCGCCCTGGTAGTAAGCCATGCCGCTGTACCCGTCGTCTGCCTCCACGCCGCGCGTCATCACCGCTGCGATGTGCGACAGTGGAGCCAGGTCGCCGCTGGCGCCCAACGAACCTTTCTCCGGCACAACCGGCATGATCCCGGCGTTGAGCAGATCGATCAGCGTTTGCGCCACCACCGGGCGCACCCCCGAATGACCTGTAGCCAGCATGTTGGCGCGGATCACCATCATCGCCCGCACCACATCCTGGGGAAGGGCGCGGCCCACCCCGCATACGCAACTCAGGATCAGGTTACGTGAAAGCTGGCGCGCCTGATCGGCGCTGATCACCTTAGTCGCCAGCGAGCCGAACCCGGTGTTCACGCCGTAGATGATCTTCCCCGATTGGGCGATCGAATGCTCGACCCAATCGTGGCTGTGCTGCATTCGGCGGCGCGCCGCCTCTCCCAGCGCGGCGATCGCGGCGTTACCGCGCGCCGCGGCGACGATTTGCTCGATAGTTAGCTCGCTGCCGGTAAGTTCGATCATAGTCATCCTCCTCGATCGATTTGGTGAACCCGCGTGGATTGGCAGGCGCGGGTTTAGCTTGTCCAGTCCGATGATAACTCAAAACTGCCATAAATCAAACCAGAACACTGCCGGCTAAACCAAGCCCGGCAGTGTTCTATCGAACTGAACCGTCAGAAGGAGAGAATTTCTTAGATCGCCAGCAGCAGCATGGAACCGAACATGTAAAGCGAGGCAAACTTGAACAAACGGAAATTCAACTTCTCGGAAGGTTTTAGTAAAGTCGCCAGCGCCATCAAGAAGAGCGCCGCTGAGAGCACCGCCAACATGCGCAGATAGCCCCAGGTCAGACCGATCCCAATCGCCGCCAGAACCATCATTAGAGAAGCCAGGACGCTCGAAACCGCGATGATCAGGCGGGTGGTCTGCGCGCCATAAACTATCGGGAAGGTGGGCACGCCCGCCCGGCGATAATCCTGGTCGTAGCGCAGACTGAACGTCATGATATGGGTGGGGATCCAGAAAAGCACCCCCAGCGCCAGCAGCAAGCCGATGCCGTCGATCCCCCCCAGCCCGAGAGTCCTGCCAGCCAGGACGGGCATTCCGCCGGAGATGCCGCCCCAAATGATCGACCAGGGCGTGCGCCGTTTCAGCCAAATTGAATAGACGACCACATCGAAGAACAGACCCAGGAAAACCACCAGGCTGTATATCGGCGAGAGCAGCGCAGCCCAGCCCACGCCCAGCACCGAGAGGATCAAACCCAGCCGCAGCGCCGTCTCAGGACGGATCAGACCGGAGGGCAGCGGTCGCTTTGCGGTGCGCTGCATGCGCGCGTCGATATCCCGGTCGTACCACATGTTGAGCACGGTGCTGCCGCTGATTGCCAGGAACAAGCTGCCTGTCAGACCCAGCAGCGTCGTCCAGTGCGTCACGGGACAGCGGGCGCTCATATAGCCGGCTAATCCGGTTGCCAGAAGCAGCCCGGTCTGCAAGCTCTTGATCAACGGCAAAACGGTTTTTCTAAACTGGGAGAGACTTTCCCTGACAGTCTGCATCGCCATCCTCCTGTGATCCGATGTTTCATTATCCAGTTTACCCAATTCAATCAATAATTTCTTTGACCAAAGTCAAATATTAGGATTTTTCCCCTTTTTAACCCCCCCCCGCTTTTTCGCCGGTTTGCATTCGAAGCGTGATTAAAAGTGAGGGGCTGTCCACTGTACGTGGACAGCCCCCGGACGAGGAAGAAAGGCTCACATTTTCCTCAATCCACCAACAACCGGGTGCTGCCGCACCTTATTGCACCGGTTTCACCGTGACCAATCCATCAACCTTCCCGGCATTTTCCAGCAAGAAGAGCGCCGCATCATTCCAATCCTTTTTGAATTTAGCCGCCTCTTCAGCAGTAGCCTTTCCGGCAGCCAGGGCGCCGCCAGGTTCCGTCAGCACTTTCTCATTGATGGGCGGTTGGACCAGCGCGATATTCCAGCTTACCGCCACACTCTTGCCAGTGTCGGTGCGGGTGAAGATCCACTCCATCTTCGGCGGCGGCGTACCAACAGGCTCCTCAGTATAAAGAAGCTTGTTTCTTCGGACGGTTAGCTCGTTGCCCTTTGCAAAAATCGAGCCAGAAAAACCGGTTTTTGGCGCCGCGCCGGTGATAAACGTCATCACCTCGCCGAACACGCCGATGTTCCACTCGTCTTCAGCGCCGGGCGACTGGATCACAATCTGGCCGCGCACCGGCACTTCGCCGCTTGGGTAGAGGGCTTCGAGCGCCAGGCGGGTCATGCTCCAGGCGGCGGCAACCACCATGCACGAGTGCCCCGACATCTTTGCAGCCTCTTCATAGTAAAAAGGAATTGGCTCATCGGTTTGACCCAGCATTTCCATCAGCGGATCGCGCAGCATGATCGGCGGAACCTTGGAGATATATTCATAGTTCCATTTTTCTGCGCTACCTTCCGCTGCGGGCGCTGCCTGGTTTGCCGCGGGCTGGGCAGGAGCGCAAGCTGCAACGAGCAATCCCAAGAGCAAGCTCAAAACGAGGATCATGGAGATTTTTTTCATTTTTCCCTCCGGTTACTTTCTCCAAACAGAGCAGGGGAAGCCTGATTTATGCCGCTTTTGGCTCTACCAATCGTTCCTTGAAGAAGGGTATCAGCAGCATGACGACAATGCTCAACCCCATCAAGGTCCCAAAGAGGTAGTCATTGGTGGCGTGGCGCACATAATGCGTGGCGGCGCTGGCGACAACCGTGATCAGCGCGCCAATCATGGCGGTGTACCAGCCAGCCATGCGCTTCATCGCCAGTTGATAAATGGCGATGGTGAGCAAGATCCAGGCTACCCAGAGCGCCAGCCAGCCAAAGTAAGTGATTGCGATCCCCTCGGCAAACAAGGGTCGCTTCGGGTGTCCGTAGAGGATACGGAAAGCCGCATGACCATTTGCAAAGTTTTCAGCCGCAGTCACACCCAGCATCAGGAAGACTAGGAAATCCACCACTTTTTGATTGAGATCGCCCGGCTTGGAGAGCAGCAGGACGAAATAGCTGATGATGCCCACACTTAGGATAATTACCGCCGGTGGGAAACCGCCTTGCTGGCTGCCGATGAAGTTCATCCACGGCACGATCATATAAGCGCCGCCGATGGATGGCAGCGCCAACATGATCATCGCCAGACCGCGCGCCCAGCCCTCCCCGCGATAGAGCGGCATAGCGATGACGATCACGACGATCCCCGCGATCAGCGACAACGTGCCCCAGAATGGGTAGAAGAAGCTGACCAGCCAAACGGTCAGCTTTAGCAGGGGCGCCTGCGGATTGCCCTCCGCCTCAAATTTTGCAATGCGCGCTTGCTGCGCAGTTACGATAGGATTCACCATGTTGTACGAAAGGAACGGGATCACCACGATCATTAAAACCGCGGCGATCAGGATAACCGCCATGACGACAACAGGCACTTGAGTATTCGATTGATTTGCCATTTTCGCCTCCAGATGATATTATGATATTTATGGTATTATTTAAAGCATGGTGAGGTGTGTGAGCCTTCCTTTGTCAAATATTTCGGTTTGCACATGCAGTATAGATATATATCGATGAAAAATCTTTGACATAAGTCAAGTTCGATGAGAATTCGTTCATTTTTTCGGAGTGTCAGTTCTGGTTATTGAGGTAAATGAGGGATATGCACAACATAGCTCATGAGCTTTCCCAGACACCTGCTTTCAACTGTCTCCCGCTTTCAGAAGTCCAAGAACTCGTCAAGCTGGGGCGGGTAAAAGCGCTGCACAAGAACGAGTACATATGCCATCAGGGCGACCCCTGGCCCTACCTGATTTATGTGCGCAAGGGGCTGCTGCGCTGGGCGATCCTCTCCGCCAGCGGGCGTGAACATGTCTTGTTCCTGCTCGAACCCAAGAGCATCTTTTGGGGTCACACTCTGATGGATGATCAGCCCATGCCAGCTTCTCTGATGGCGATGAAGCAGGCCGAAATAATGCTCTGGCACAAGGATGTGCTTCATCCATTCCTCAACCACAATCCCGAGGTGCTGTGGGGCATCATCCGTTACCAGGCTGAGATCATGCGCCGGGCGCGCGAGATCATCTACGGCTTGGCGTTTCAGCCGGTTGCCGGGCGGCTGGCTAAACTGCTGCTGGATCGCTCGGGGCAACTGACCGAGGAGCCGCTCAAACGCGACCTGACGCTGAACGAGATCGCCGCGATGGTCAACACCTCCCAGGAGGTCGTCTGCCGGCTGCTATATCAATTCCAGACCGATGGACTGCTGCAAGTCAACCGCGCCAGCATCCAACTGCAAGACGTCCCGGCTCTGCAGAAGTTGTTCGAAGCCGAGCGAGAGAGATAGCGGTCACGGAGAAAATCCTCGTCCAGCGCCCTGACCGCTGCACAGGGGCGCGCAAAGAAATAAAGCTCCCCGCGCTGTTGCGGGCAGCTTCTCCATAGAAAAGTTTGGCGGAGGGAGAGGGATTCGAACCCCCGGTGGGTTGCCCCACAACTGTTTTCAAGACAGTCGCCTTAGACCGCTCGGCCATCCCTCCCGGCTCGAAAATTCTACCATAATCTGCAAGACTCACGCCAGCCCCTCAGGAACGCTCCGAAACCCAATGCGCCGTGTTGGGTTCAGACATGCTATACTGGGATATTCTCAACGCCGATCCAACGGTCAACGAGACCTGCTATGACCCATATCGCCCGCTCATCGCTCATCATCGCCGTGTTCTTCGGCATCGATAAAGTTCTGGGCTTCGTCCGCCAGGTGTTCATCGCCCGCCAGTTCGGCCTCTCTTATGAGATCGACGTCTTCAACGCCGCCAACAACATCCCCGACCTGCTCTCCGCCCTGATCTCGGGCGGGGCGTTGGGGGTGGCGCTCATCCCGGTTCTGTCTGAATTTCTGACCAAACGCGGCCGCCCGGGCGCCTGGGATTTGTTCGCGCGCATCCTTAACCTGGCTTTTTTCGTTACCGCCGCCATCGCCATCCTGATCGCCGCCTTCGCCGCTCCGCTGGTACGCTACCTGATTGCCCCCGGATTCCCGCTCGAGCAGCAGGCGCTCACCGTCGAGTTGATGCGCCTGGATCTGATCGCCATCATCATCTTCTCGATCAGCGGTCTGGTGATGGCTGGCTTGCAGACTAACCAGCATTTTCTGCTGCCCGCTATGGCGCCGGGCTTGTACAACCTAGGGCAGATCTTCGGCGTCGCAATCCTGGCGCCCCAGACCGGCTTGCAGGTCGGACCAATCGCCCTGCCCGGCTTCGGATTTGGCATCCACGGACTGGTCTATGGGGTGATCATCGGCGCGCTGCTCCACCTGGCAATCCAGATTCCAGGGCTGATCCACTACCAGTTCCGCTGGCGCCCAGCCATCGGGCTGCGCGACCCCGGCGTGCAGCAGGTGCTGCGCCTGCTGGGCCCGCGCGTTGCCACCATGTTCTTCCTGCAGGTCTTTTTCATCGCCCGCGACAACCTGGCTTCGCGCCTGGGCGAGGGCTCTGTGACCGCCCTCAACTACGGCTGGTTCATCATGCAGGTGCCGGAAACGCTGATCGGTTCCGCCCTGGCGATCGCCCTGCTGCCCACCCTCTCGGAAATCTTTGCCCGCGGCGAGCAGGAGCTCTTCGGCGATACCGTCAACCGGGCGGTTCGGGTGCTGCTGGCGCTCACCCTGCCTATCGCGGCGCTGCTGGCAGTGGGGCTGGAACCGCTCATCCCGCTCATCTTCGGGTTCGACGCCCAGGGCAGTCAACTTGTGTTGTGGGCTTCGCGTGCTTACCTGCTCGGTCTGGCGGGGCACGCCCTGCTGGAAACCGCCGCCCGGTCCTTCTACGCCCAGCAGGACGCACGCACGCCGCTCTACCTGGCAGCTCTTAACGCCCTGGTCTACATCGTTTTGGCAATCAACCTGTCGAGGCTGCTGGCTGCGCCAGGGATCGCGCTGGCGAACACGTTTGCCTTCACCCTCGAGGCGCTGCTGCTGTTGTTCATCTTGAGCCGGCGTTACCCGCGGGCGCTGCAGGTGGGCGGTACGCTTATGCGCGCCGCCGCAGCCGCGCTGCTGGGCGGGACGGTGACCTATTTCGTACTCCAACTCCCGCTGCCGGCGCTGCTGGCGCCATTCGTGGGCATGGGGCTGGGCGGGCTGGCAGCGCTGCCGCTGATCTTGCCTGAGATCCGGGTACTTGTCAAATTATGAGGTTGGCTATGAAAAACAAACCCCTCCTTCGCCTCTTTTATCCGGCTTTGAGCATCTTATTGAGCGGGCTGCTGCTCGCCGGTTTCGTCGCCGGTTCCGCCCAGGGCGCAGCCAGAACCCCCTGGCAGTCCAAAGTCGACGCCTGGGCGCTCGAGACCGCCAGCGCCGGCGAAACCGAATTTCTGCTCTTCCTGAGCGAACAGGCTGACCTGAGCGAAGCCGCCCGCCTGCCCACCAAGCTGGAAAAAGGCATCTTCGTCTACGAGCGGCTTTCTGAAACCGCTCGCCGCACTCAAGGTCCGTTGATCGCCGCGCTGGATGAGCTCCAGCGCTCGGGTTCTCCCGCGCTCGAATACCAGCCGTTTTGGGTCGTCAACGCCATCTGGGTGCGCGCCGACGCGCAGGCGCTGGAGACGCTTGCCCGCCGGGCGGACGTGGCGCATATCTACGCCAACCCCGCCGTGCGGCTCGTCCTGCCGGAACAGACCGCTCAGCCGCTTGCCCCCGACGAAGCGGCAGGAATCGAATGGAACGTTCAGAAGATCAGCGCCCCGCAAGCCTGGGCTGCCGGCTTCTTCGGGCAGGGCGCGGTGATCGGCGGGCAAGATACCGGCTACGATTGGAACCACCCGGCGTTGAAAAACCAGTACCGCGGCTGGAATGGGCTCGCTGCCAACCACAACTACAACTGGCACGACGCCGTCCACAGCGGCGGCGGGGTCTGCGGCGCTAATTCACCCGTGCCCTGCGACGACAGTTCTCATGGTACCCACACCATGGGCACCATGGTCGGCGACGACGGCGCGAACCAGATCGGCGTCGCGCCCCGGGCGCGCTGGATCGGCTGCCGCAACATGAACCAGGGCGTTGGCACACCCGCCACCTATCTAGAGTGCTACCAGTGGTTCGTTGCCCCGACCAACCTCAGCGGCAACGCCCCTCGCCCCGACCTCGCCCCGGATGTGATCAATAATTCCTGGAGCTGCCCGGGCTCAGAGGGCTGCACCGACCCGAATATCCTCAAGAGCGCCGTCGAGAACCTACGCCTCGCCGGGATCGTGACGGTGCATTCCGCCGGCAACAGCGGCTCAAGCTGCTACACCATCGACACTCCAGCCGCGATCTATGAGGCTTCATTCACCGTCGGCGCCACCGATTCGAAAGATATTATCACCACTTTCAGCAGCCGCGGCTCAGTCAGCGCGGATGGCAGCAACCGCCTCAAACCGGACGTGAGCGCGCCCGGCGAAAACGTACGTTCCAGCGTGCCCGGAGCTGGCTACAGCCTCATGAATGGCACCAGCATGGCTGCGCCGCACGTGGCTGGCGCCATCGGGCTGCTCATCTCAGCCTACCCCGAGCTTGCCGGTCATCCGGACGAGATCGAGTACCTGATCAGCCGCAGCGCGATCCCGCGCACTACCTCCCAGCTCTGCGGGGGGGTGCCCGGCAGCCAGACGCCCAATAACACCTACGGTTGGGGGCGCATCGACGCCTGGCAGGCGATTCAGGAGTTTAACCACGAACTGCTGATTTCCAAGAAGCCCAATCTACCTTTTTACCAACCCGGCTGGACGATCACTTATACCCTGCAGGTCACTTATGCTTATCCGCTCACCCCCGCCTATAATGTGCGCATTACGGACATATTGCCGGCTCACACCGAATTCGTCACCGCAACCCTGCCGCATACCCTGACGGGCGATACGGTCGTCTGGGGCTTACCGTCATTGGGTCCCAACGCCGCCCATCAGGTGAAGCTGGTCGTGCGAGCGTCCGAGACATACACTGGGGTTATCACCAACCAGGGCTATTCGGTCTCGAGCAGCGACCTGCCCGCCGTCTTTGGTCCGCCGGTATCGATCTTCTGGGCAAACAGCTTCAACTACCTGCCGCGCGTGGGCAGATAGCAGCAGCGGGGTTCCCGGCGCAGCCGAGGCGGCGGGGACCCCAGCATATTCCAGCTGGCAGCCTGGGGGTCAGCCTTCCTTCTCGTAGGGGACGCCGTCCGCAGCCGGGATTTGCGCCCGCCCTACTACGCCTGCCAGCACCACCATCGTCGCGATATACGGCGCCATGAGCAGGAACTGGGAAGGGATGCGCAGACCCAGGATCGCTATTCTGGAGGCGAGCGAATCGGCAAAACCAAACAACAGACCAGCCCCAAACGCTCCAAAGGGCATGTAATTGCCAAAGATCATCGCAGCCAGCGAGATAAAGCCTCGCCCGGCAGTCATTACCTCATCGAAACGCCCGACCGACCCCAGGGTGAAATAACCGCCCGCAAAACCAGCCATCATCCCGCCCAGGATCACAGCCATGTAGCGCGTCCGAAACACGTTGATGCCCAATGTGTCGGCGGCGCGCGGGTGCTCGCCCACCGCGCGCATGCGCAGCCCCCAGCGGGTGAAAAAGAGCCCGATGTGGAGGAGCGTCATAAAGATGAACATCGAGTACACGAACATGTTGTTGTGAAACAGGATCGGTCCAAAGAAAGGGATGTCCGAGAGGAGCGGGATCTCCAGCGGCGGGAAGGTGCCCGGGTTGTTCAACGCCTGGTTGGTCTGCATAAACTTGGCGGAAATGTAAGAGGTTATGCCGGTAGAGAAAATGTTGATCGCCGTGCCAGATACGATCTGGTTCGTCTTATAAGTGACGGACAGCACGGCATGCACCAGTCCGAGCAGCGCTCCCGCGAACACCGCCGCCGCCAGCCCAATCCACAGGCTGCCGCTGACGCTGCCAACCAGGGCGCCCACCATGGCGCCCATCAACATCATCCCTTCAATGGCGATGTTCACCACCCCGGCGCGCTCGCACAAGATACCCGCCAATGCTCCCAGCGTAAGCGGAACAGCCTTTGAAAGCGTCGTGTTCATCAAACCCGCCAGGTTGAGCGATTTACCCGCCGCTGCCCAGGTCAGAAACGCGAAGATGAATAAGGCACTCACCACTCCCAGGGCAAGATTGGTGCGTTTCCCAAACCCGTGCGGGAGGATAAGTTGCAGCGCGCCCACCCCCAATGTGAGAATTGTCAGGATGTTCAGCGTGAGCTGCGAAGGCAATTGCATATCCGGGATGGTGGATCTTGCTCCGCCGGGCGTCATGCCAAACTTGGTGACCGCCTCGGGGTCCACCGCACGCGCAAAAAGCCACCAGACCAAAAATCCAGCCGCTAAAAACAGCAGACCCATCACCAATTTGCGGGTTGGGGAAACAATTTCAACTTCCCGTCGTAGAGCAGTTGTAGCCATTTTCAGTCGCCTCCCCAGGTGCCTGCGAAAACCCCTGCATCGGTTTCAGCAGGGAGTTTGATGCGGTAAATCGTGCGGATAATCGCTGGCGCCGCGATAAACACCAGGATAAACGCCTGGAGCACCGAAATAATGTCGATGGGAATGCCAGCCTTGAGCTGCATATTGGTTGCCCCGTTGCGCAGCGCGCCAAACAGCAGCGAAGCCAGCACCACCCCCAGCGGGTGGCTCTTGCCCAGCAGCGCCAGGGCAATGCTGTCAAAGCCATATCCAGAGGAGAAAGCCATTGCCAGGTTGAAGTTCACCCCCAACACCTCATTTGCCCCAGCCATGCCCGCCAGCCCGCCGGAGAGCGACATCGCCAGGATGATGGTAACCGAGACGACCATGCCAGCGTAGCGCGCCGCATGTGGGTTCGAGCCGACCGCCCGCAGGTCAAAGCCCCATTTGGTCTTGAACAAGAACCAGTAGACCAGCCAGGCGACAAACAAGGCGATGAAGAACCCCAGATGAAACCGAATCGGATCGCCAAACGGTCGAAATAGCTTGGCGGTATCCTCGATCGTCGGGCTAACCGGGTTGGGCGACCCCGGGCGCTTCATCGGTCCCGTCAGCAGCCAGTCGCTCAACCGGAAGGCAATATAATTCATCATGATCGTATTGATCACCTCGTGCCCGCCGGTTTTGGCTTTCAACCAGCCCGGGATAAAACCCCAGATTGCCCCGCCCAGCGCGCCAGCCAAAAACGCGAACGGCACGTGCAGCACGGCGGGAATGCCTTTGACCGAATAGCCGACAAATGCGCTGAAGATCGCGCCGATAAAGATCTGACCTTCTACGCCGATATTGAAAAGACCGGCGCGGAAACCGAGCGCGACCGCCAGACCGCCGAAAATGTACGGCGTCGCCGCAACCAGGCTCTCAAAGAACGGGTAGAAAGCTCTGCGGATGGCATCAGGCTCCCCGCTCTCCAAAGCGGCTACGATTTTGGCTGGATCTCCAAGCGCGCCGGTAAAGAGCGCCGAATAAGCCGTCTTCACAATATTCCAGGCTTCTCCCAGCCCTCGAAGCGGGGATTGAGCCCAGGCAGCATAGAATTCGGGCGTGGTCAGGATGATGATGAGACCACCCAGCACCAACCCGGTGAAGATCGCCAGAAATGGAACAATCAACGCCTGCAACATACCCGAAAGCCTGGAGCGCTTTTTCGGTCCATTACCCGTGACTTCCTTGATGAATTCCTCTTGAAAAATCTGAGCCGCATTCTTTTCCGGCTCTTTTTCGGGGGAGTTTTTCGCTTCGCTCATTGAGTATGATCCTTTAGGAATTCCGGGAAGGGAGTATCAGGCAGGCTCAGGCCGGATGCCAGCCATGCGCAGTCCAACGCCCTCTTTCGTGGCTTGGTCTGCTTCAAGAATGTCCACGATCTGGCCGCGATACATCACTGCAATCCGATCGGACAGCCCCATCACTTCATCCAGTTCGGGCGAGACGAGCAGCACTGCACATCCCTCGTCCCTTTTTTGAATGACGCGGTTGTGGATGTACTCCACCGAACCGACATCCAACCCGCGCGTGGGCTGAGACGCAATCAGCAGGCTGATCGGGCGGGAAAACTCGCGCGCGACGATCACTTTCTGCTGGTTTCCGCCCGAGAGAGAGTCGGCGGAGGTCAGCGCGCTGGGTGTGCGGATATCGAATTCCTCGATCAACTGATCCGCATGTTCCAGGATCTTTGGCTCATTTAGCACCATCCCGCGCGAGTACGGCGGCTGGTAGTATGTATTCAAAACCAGATTATCTGCGACAGGGAAACTAAGCACCAAACCATCACGCTGCCGATCTTCCGGAACATGGGCGCTGCCGGCTTCGGTAATATGGCGCGGGCTTTCGTGGGTGATATCCCGCCCCAGAAGCGCAACCTTTCCAGATTGCGCGGGGCGCAGCCCGGTCAGCGCCTCGACCAGCTCGGTCTGACCGTTGCCTTGCACGCCAGCAACGCCCAATATCTCGCCGGCGCGCACCTCGAACGACACGCCATCCACCGCGGCTTGATGGCGTTCGTCCAGCACGACCAGGTTTTCCACCTGTAAGACCACCTCGCCGGGTTTAGCTGGGGTCCGTTCCACCTCGAGTTGAACCGCCCGTCCCACCATCATTTCCGCCAATTTGGATTGGTCCGCTTCAGCTGGAAGCGTCGAGCCGATCACCTTGCCGCGCCGGATGACCGTAATGCGGTCTGCGACTTCCAGGACTTCGCGCAATTTGTGCGTGATAAAGATGATCGATTTGCCGCGCTCGACCAGAGAATGCATGATCTTGAAAAGCTCATCCGCCTCTTGGGGCGTCAACACAGCCGTTGGTTCATCCAGGATCAGGATATCCGCTTCACGGTACAGCAATTTAATGATCTCGACGCGCTGCTGCACGCCTACCGGCAGGTCTTTAACATAGGCGTCCGGATCGACCTGCATGCCATACTGCTCAGAGATCTGGCGGATCCGGTTGGCAGCTTCAAGGCGGTTCAAGAAACCGCCGAAGCGCGTGGATTCTTCGCCCAGCATAACGTTTTCAGTCACCGTGAAAACTGGCACCAGCATAAAGTGCTGATGAACCATTCCAACCCCAGCCGCAATGGCGTCGCTGGGTGAATGAACGCCAATTTCCCGCCCCCGAACAAGGATCTCTCCTTCGTCTTGCTGGTAGAGACCGTACAAAATATTCATCAGGGTGGTTTTACCTGCGCCATTTTCCCCCAGCAGAGCGTGGATCTCGCCTTCTTCGAGCGTCAAATCGATATGGTCGTTTGCCAGGACGCCGGGAAAGCGTTTGGTGATACCGCGGAGTTCAAGAATAGGTGTCATAAAGTTCTTGCGCTCTCCGATCACTTTGGTTTGATATTCATTTGTATGGATCGTCCTATTGTACCATGCCCCTGCCCGAATCCATCCAAGCTGGACTCACCGAGGCTCTCCGGTCGTCGGGTCGACCCCGCTGTCAATGTACCCGCTCAACAGATCATCGAGCATGCGTTCGACCAGCCGCTGCCGGCCCTCGCTGAGCAGATCCGGGTTAACCTCGGTCAAAACCAGCGGCGCTTCGATCACCTGACCGCCGCTGGCGGACAACAACTGGAACCAAAACTGGCGCAGAGCCTCAACCTGGCTGGCTTGGATCGAAGCAATCCAGTGGGGGCGCAGCGCCTCCGCTGGAGGCTCGCTCCCGATGATGTTCAGCCCGGCGTTAGCCAGATATTCCGCCAGAAAAGCCTCTTCAATGCCCGGCGCCAGGTACACGGTTTTCACCGCGTTGGCAATAAGCTGGTCAGCGGCAGCCTGCATTGCAGCCTGATCGGCGCCTTCGGGCAGTTCGACCCTCAGCGGGTATTGAACAAACGGAGGGAACGCGGGACGGCACAATCCGCAGAAAAAGATCGCCCCATTTCGAAAGCCCAACCGGGCTGAATTTCCTTCAACGCTGCCTGAACGGCTGATTGCCCCCACCCGCCAATCGGGCGTGATCACGCTCGCCAGATAACCTGCCAGGAACCCTTGCTGATCCGCCCGACGCGCAGTTGGTCCGATCAGACTGAGATTTGAGCCAGCCGGGACCCCCTCGATCCCGATCCCCAAGAACTGTACCCCGGGATTAGCCGCCGCCAGGTTCGCCAGCCCCGGATCCGGAGCCAGCACGACCATCGCCTGTACGCCTGCGGGGAGGTCGAGCGTTTGCAGCTCGGCAACGGTCTCGAACTCCATCTGGTCTTGGGCAGCCAGCTCGCTCAAAACCGTCTGAATCTCGAGCGCTTCGGTTGGGTTCGATCCCGGCGGGTTCAAGAGCATCAAGCGCTTTGCCGCGGCAGTTGGCGCGACTGTCTCAACCACCTGGGGGCTTGGCTCCGCCGGCGTCCCCGCATCGGGGGTCACTTCTTCAAGCTCCGGGGTCGGCGCAGGAGTGTGGGTCTGCAAAGTACAGCCGCCCAAAGTTGCGGCAAGGCTGATGATTCCAACAATACAGCCAATCCTGAACAACCGCAGGAATTGAAACCGAGGTTCTGTCACACTCACTCTCCGCTTCGCCAGATATGCAGCCTATTTTACACGAGTTGATAGGGTTATAATAGCCTCATGATCGAACTCAACATCCCCGGACGGGGCTTGGTGACGCTGGAGCATCTGGTCTGTGATGTGAACGGCACCCTGGCACTGGACGGGCAGTTGATCGATGGGGTGGCGCGGCAACTCAACAACTTGCGCGATCGCTTGCAAATCCATCTGATCACCGCAGATACCAGCGGGCGGCAGGAAATTATCGACCGCCAGCTCAATCTACGCTCGATCCGCATCCAGCCAGGCGAAGAAGGTCGTCAGAAAGCGGAGTACGTAGCCCGCCTGGATGCTGATCAGGTTATCGCCATCGGACAGGGCGCAAACGACGCTGAAATGCTGGCGGCAGCCGCAATTGGGGTCTGCGTTCTTTCCGAAGAGGGGACAGCCGTGAAAACCCTTATGGCAGCTCATCTCGTCGTCCCCGATATTTTTGCCGCGTTCGAGCTGATCGAAAAACCGCTGCGGTTAGTCGCGACGATAAGAAAATGAACTTCACTACTTCCGAACACCACCCCGACGATCCAAACCGCCTCCCCCCCGCCCGCCGGCGCCGGGCGCAACGCCTGCTCGCCCCATTGAACAAAGACGAGCGCGCCGATTTTTTAGACGAGTTGGCGCACCGCGCCTCCCCCTCCTTCGATTTCTTCTTGCTTTCGCTGGTCTCCGGCGTGGCGCTGAGCCTAGGCTTATTGCTGGACACCCCAGCCTTTCTGATCCTGGGCGCGGCGCTGGCGCCGTTGATGGCGCCGGCGATCGGGGTTTCGCTAGGAACAGTCGTTGGCTCGGCGCGCCTGTTCACGCGCAGCCTGACCGGATTGCTGATCGGCTGCCTGATGGTGTTCCTGGCGGGCTGGGCGGTTGGCAAGCTGGGGCTGAACTGGTTGAGTTCTCTTTATGCGCTTTCCACGGCAAACCCGGCTGCTGCCACCCACTACCTTGCTAACCTGCATGCGCAGATCTCGTGGCCCAACTTTCTGGTTTTGGCGCTCGGCGCCATCCTGACCAGCGCCGCGCTCGTGCGCCCGGGCGACATCTACGGGCGGTATATCACCGCCATGCCCAGCGTCGCGCTGGCATACGTGCTTTACCTCCCGCTGGCAGTCGCCGGTTTCGGGCTGGGAAGCGGGCTGCCCCATCTGTTCCCCGACGGGCTGGCTGTTTTCGTGCTTCACCTGGCTTGGGGGACCTTATTCGGTTCGCTCGCGCTGGCGATCATGGGCTTTCGACCATTGACCTTGTTTGGCTATACATTCGGCGGTGCGTTGGCTCTGGTTGGAGTGATGCTGTTGCTCGGGCTGCTCGGAGCCGGCACGGTGATCGGAACGGGAATGGGACTGCCCACGCCAACGCCCAGCCTTACGCCCACGCCGAGCTTAACCCCAACGATTACGCCGTCACCGGTCCCCCCCACCCCTACGTTCACGCCAACGGTCACTCCTTCGATCACGCCGTCGCTCACCCCCACGCTCACGCCCACCCCAACCCCCGATTACGGTCTGGTGATCGCCGGCGGTTCTGAAGGGGTGCGCATCCGCCGCGAACCGGGCGGTGAGACCATCGGGTTTTTATCCGACAATGAGCTTGTGATCCTGCTGCCGGAAACAACTCAACTCGATGGGGTGGAGTGGGCTCAAGTGCAGACTTCTGCCGGACAGCAAGGCTGGATGGTGCGCTCCTTGATCCTGAGGGTGACTCTGACGCCTACCCCCGCGCCATAAAAACCTCTAGTCTTGACTGGGCAGGTATTCAGGCGTAAAGGCGCCTGGAAGCAGTTCGCTTACGCTCAACTCCCGCACCAGCGTTCCGTGCTCCTCAGCGATCAAGACGCGGGTATCCAGCCCAAACTCAGCCAGGACCTGGCGGCATGAACCGCACGGCGCGCCGCCATTGGAGGTCACCACCGCGATCGCGGCAAACTGTCTTTCCCCCTCGGAAACGGCTTTAAACACCGCTACGCGCTCTGCGCAGATCGTAACCGGGTATGCCGCATTTTCGATATTAACCCCATCGTAGATTCGCCCCGAACTGGTCAGCAGCGCTGCGCCGACTGCATATTTGGAGTAGGGCACATAAGCCCATTTGCGCGCCTCCAGCGCGGTTTGAATCAGGTTTTCACGAATTTCGTCAGTCAACACGCTCTTTCTCCTCCTCCCCGCCCCGCTCCTCGAGTGGGGACCAGTGGGCGCTCACCCGCTTAATTCGCCGGCCGATCACCTGTTCGACCGTCAGCACCAGACCGCCGGCGCGAACCTGCTCGCCCGCGCCAGGAACGCGACCGAGTTGATGGTAGATATAACCGCCGAGCGAATCGGCTTCTTCGCTGGAGAGATCGCTTCCCATGATCTCGTTGAAATCGTCCAGGTCGATCCGACCCAGGAACAAATACCGACCATCGGGCAATTTTTGATATGGCGCTTCCTCGGCTACGTCGTATTCATCCTGAATTTCTCCGAGAATCTCCTCGACAATGTCCTCAAGCGTCACCAAACCCGCCACGCCTCCATATTCATCGACTACGATCGCCATATGAATACGCCGGCTTTGCATCTCTGCCAGCAGCTCATCGACCTTCTTGGCTTCAGGCACAAAATAGGCTGGGCGAAGCAGACTGCGCAGCGAGGCGGGTTCAAGCTCTTCCCGCCAGGCGCGCAGCAGCTCTTTGGCGTATAAAAGTCCTAATGTATTATCAACGTTATCTTCATAAACCGGGATGCGCGAGTGCCCAGAATCCAAAAGCGCGCCCACGGCTTCTGCCACCGGGGTGTTCACATCCAGGGCTTGCACATCGATGCGCGGAACCATAATTTCGCGGGCGAGCGTTTCACCGAGTTCGAAAATCGAATAGATCATCCGGCGCTCGCCCAATTCGATCACACCCTCTTCTTGCCCGGCGTCCACCAGCGTCTTTAATTCATCTTCAGTAACCGCGTTCGGGAAAAATTCAAAGCTGTCTTGGGAATCCGGCAACAGCGCCAGCGGCGCCTGAAATACCGCGGTCAGAACCATCCACAATCGCACAAAGCCGGTCAGGTGGATTGCATAGAACTCCGGACGGTGGGCGACCGCCCGCTCCATCAGCCACTCCAACCAAAACAACACCAGCGCGGTGACAGCCAGGGTCAGCGCAGCCCACAAGAGGGGAGAATCTACCGGACGCTGAAAGAACAAATAAAGAGCCAGACCAGCCAGGGAAAAACGGGTGAACACCAGCAGCAAGTTCAGGCTGGCGCGCACGCGGGGCAGCCTGGGGAGAAGATTCAGCGTGACAGCCAGCTTTCCGCCTTCCTGCTCTCGTTGCGCCAATAAGCGCGCGTGCGAGATCAGCGAAAAACTCAGGCGCGCGCCGACCGCCGCTAGATCCAACGCCAGGATTAATAGCCATAAAAAACCGATTAGCAGCGTGTTATTCACGTTTTTTCAACGCCCGAATCACGCGGGCGGGCACTCCTACCGCCAGTGTGTTGGGCGGTATGTCCTTTGTCACGACTGCGCCCGCTCCAGTCCGCGCGCCCTCGCCAATTTTAACCGGCGCGACCAGCATGGTGTCGCTGCCAATAAAGACGCCCGCTTCGATCTCGGTGTGATTTTTTTGCACGCCATCGAAATTGCAGGTGACCGTCCCCGCGCCGATGTTGACGTCCTGACCGATTTGGGCGTCGCCAATATATGAAAAATGACCCATCTTGACGCCTGATCCCAAATAAGAGTTCTTCACCTCTCCAAAATTCCCCATGTGCACACCGCTTGCCAGATGAGCGCCGCTCCGCAAATGGGCGTAAGGTCCGATCTCCACCCGATTCTCGACCACCGCATCTTCCAGGATAGAGGCAAAAACGCGGCAGCCGTCTCCAACCCGACTGTCTTTAACCCAGGTGTTTGGACCCAACACACAACCCGAACCCACGACCGAACTGCCCAGAATGTACGAATCGGGCCAAATGATCGTATCTTCCCCAATCCGCGCGTCCGGCTCGATCACCGTGCGCAGCGGGTCAATGATCGAAACGCCCTCCAGCATCCATTGGCGGTTAATCCGCGCTTGCAACACGGCTTGCGCCTCGGACAAGTGCAGGCGCGTGTTGATTCCAATCCCTTCCGCGGGGTCGTCCAGCAGGATCGCCTGGACCGACAGCCCGTCCGCCACCGCGATCCCAATGGTGTCCGTGAGGTAGTACTCTCCCTTTGGCGAAAGCGGAACCCGTTCCAACGCCTGCCAAAGCCAATCCGCGCTAAAACAATACACGCCCGGGTTAAGTTCGCGCACATTCAGTTGATCGGGACTGGCTTGGGCTTCCTCGACGATCTCCGTGACATACCCGCGCGTGTCGCGCAGCACGCGCCCAAACCCGCGCGGGTCTTCCTCAATCATCGTGAGCATGGTGATTGGCCCGGTATGCGCCGCGTGGGCTGCGATGATACAGTCAATCGTGCGCCGGGTCAACAACGGCATGTCGCCGTATGTCACCAGCACCGCCTCCGCCTGACCTTTTAATACCGGCTCAGCCTGCTGAACCGCATGACCGGTGCCCAACAGTGGATCCTGGATTACAAATAGAGCTTGGTCGGCAAACGCGCGCTGGATCTCTTGCGCTCCATGTCCAACTACAACGACGGGCTTGGCATCCATCTCACGCTGAACCGCGTCAATGGCATAATGCAGCATCGGTTTTCCCAACAAAGGGTGCAGCACTTTGGGCAGCTTTGAACGCATCCTTGTTCCCTGACCGGCTGCCAGGATGACTGTGCGTACAATCATCATGATTACTCCTCAGTAAGAATAAAAACGAGCGGCACCTCCAGACTCGGACAGGTGAAGCTCGTTCCAGCGTCTTTCAGTTGGAAAATTGTAGCTGGGGCGCCCGGATTCGAACCAGGATATACGGATCCAAAGTCCGCTGTGCTACCATTGCACCACGCCCCAAACACCATATCAGCGTCTCCCCATTTATCAAGCTGGAGAGCAAGTGACCTGAATTGTAACATAATCCGCTTTAGGCTGGCGCGTTAACCGGGTCTGCGCCAGTCAAACAGAACCGCGCTTATTCTTCTTCGGGCGCAATTCCAAGCTGGCGCGCCTGTTCATAAGAAATCGTATCCGAGCGTAACCCCTGATCCATTCCTTCCGTCTCGACCGCCGAATCCCAGAAGGCATCTGCATCCACGGGCTTAGCCTTATTTACCTGGTTGAAAATCGACTCGAGGTCCCCTGAGGGAGCGTGCGCTTCAGCTTCCTCTGGTTCTGCTTCGGGCTGGGCAGGTTTTTCGCTCTCAACCGGTTCCACCGGAACGCCGATATCGGACAGTATCCCAAGAATATCTCCCGCAGCCGATTTCATTCCGCCGAACAAGTCGCCGGACTTCTTCGAACTCAAGACGCCGCTCTTCGCCACCAACAGCAAACCAATCGACTGCCCCACGTGGCGGAATGCCAGGTCGAACTTCTCACCGTTGATAATCGAAACGCCGTTTGGCGAAGCTGCGCCGAGCATCAGCGACATCCGTTCGAGTGAATTCAACGCCGCCATCGTCGTTTGTATCAGATCTTCCCCCGCGAGGTCGGGCGGCAGGGCGCCCGCTTGCGCCAGGATTTCACCGCGCTCGCTCAGCAGCACCGCACAGTGCGCCTCAAATTGGCCGCGCAAACCCGCCAGCCGTGCGGAGATACCCGCGGAAGAGGCGGACTTGTGCCCGTTATGAGCACGGCTCCTGCCCTTTCCTTTGCGTTCGGGGTCGGTCTCCAAACCCAGCACTTTGACCACCGCTTTTAAAAATGCCGTAATGTCAATTGGCTTGTAAAAGTAGGCGTCCGCTTCTGCGATCTTGACCCGTTCACGCACCGAAGTGTCGGTCATGCCCGTCACAAGAAAGATGTGCAGGTTCGGATTACGGATTTGGGCATGTTCGATCAATTCAAGCCCCGAGATACCGGGCAGCCGCACGTCGGTCACCAGCAGATTGAACGGCTGGCGCGAGTTGACTAGAATGGCCTCCTCGCCGGAGGGCACATCCACAACCTGCACGTGGCTGCCAAGCGTCTCGAGGCTTGTCCGGAGCAGCCGCCGGATATCAGGATGGTCATCCACGATCAGAATTCGATAAGTGCGCATCGTCGTCTCTCAAATTTCGGTGCGGCGGCTGGTTTTTGCTCCGCCCGTCGCGTAGATTTTTTGGTCAGGGGCAGAGCTTTCAGCCGCGTTTACGCTCACTAGGGACAGTTGTCTCCTGAACCAAATTCCTCGATGTTCCAGAGCGCGCTATCGGTGTACGCATCCAGGGTTACGCCGCACAAACCCGGGCGAACGACCGCCTGTTTTGCGTGCGCAAACAATGGAAGGGCGGGCAAGTTCTCGGCAAAAATAACCTGAGCCAGAAAATGAGCCGCCCGAAATTCCGGCTGTTCGGGCAGCGCCGATTGCGCGCGTTGGCAAGCCCGGTCATAATCGGGGTCGCTGAACCCACTGGCATTCGCCCCGCCCCATCCTTTTGGAAATTCCGGATAGGGACCGGGGATCTCCTGGGTCGTATAGAGGAAGCACGGCGGCTGCCAGGCGCCCATCCAGCCAAACTGCGCCAGGCTGAAATTCTGCCCGAAAATCGGCGCGGTGGGTCCGGTTCCAAAAAGCTGGTCAGCCGGAAGGGTTTGCAGGTCAATTTGGATCCCGCATTGAGCCAGCGATGCGCGCACAATCTCGGCAATGCGCTGAGCTTGCGCCTGATCGGAGGTGGAAAGCCCGACCGCCAAGGCGGTCCCATCCGGGACGCCGGCAACCCCCTGGGCGCGCCGGGGCGTTTCCGGGTTGCCGTCATCGTCACGCCAGCCGGCTGCATCAAGCAGGGCATTCGCGGTGTTCGGATCAAACGAATAACGCTTGACGTCCGGATTAAAGAGCGGGTGATCGGCGGGGATGTAGCTATCCATCACGCTGGATCGACCCATGAGCAGTTCATCGACGATCTTTTGCCGGTCGATGCACCAGGCAACCGCCTGGCGCGCCTCGCGGCTCAAGAAAACCGGCGGCAGGGTGGGGTTGCGCGAAACGATTCCAAAATCGAGGTGCTCCCAGGCGGCGCCCGTCTGTTGCAGGAGCGTCAACTTTCCCTCTTTCTGCGCCTGTCCAAATTGAGGGAGCGCATCTTGGATCGAAACCGATTCGTCAAGAAGGTCACATTCACCGGACTGGATCGCTGCGAGCGCTTCTTCCGCGTTGTTGACAAACCGAAAGACCAGGGTATCAAACCGGGGCAGCCCCTCGTCTTTTCGGAAATAATTCGGATTACGGCTCAGCGTGATATGGTCGCCCCCCACCCATTCGTCGATCTGATACGCCCCCCATCCCAGGGGTTTGCGCGTGGCGGTCTCGGCGGTCAGAAGGTCTTGGGCAGCAGCTGCTCCCCAGGCATGGCGCGGCAGCGGCGTGAAAAAGGCTGCAAGATAGCCCGCATAATGAAAACCAGGGATGCCGCGCCACTCGACGGCAGTCTCATCCAGGGCGCGATACGAATGTGTGCGAACGATTATGTCCGCCCGCGCCCGCGGGTACAGGCTCTGCGCCATCTCGAATGAATAGACCGAGTCATCCGCGCGCAGCGGCGCTCCATCCGCCCAGGTCAGCCCGGGGCGCAGTCGAAACTCGACCACCTGTTGGTCCATCTGCACGGGTTCTCCCCCGCTATACGTGAGCGCGCACGAAAAATCTGCGCAGCCAGCCGGCAGGAATGAAACGCCTTCCGCTAAGCTGACCTGCTGCCCGCGACTGTCAATCAGCTCTGCGCCCGGTTGGACGGTTACCGGCTCGAACCGCACCCCACCCCCTGCCAGCGTGGGTAAATCCTCCAGGATCACCGGCGCCGGCTCGTATCCCAGGATGTCCACAGGTCCATCGTAAATCGCCTGGCGAACTGCCCGCGCCGATTGGGACGAATCGCCGTAAAGGAACAACGAGGCAGGTTCCTGTCCTAAACAGACCGTTAAGACGCTCGGCTCGGCTGGGATCGGAATATCGGTGCTTTCTGCGGTTGGGGGGTTTGAAATCTCGGTTTCGTTGGGCGACTCCGGTTTCACGACCGGTTTGTAATTACAGCCGCTCAGGTTCGTTAAGCATAACAGGCAGGTGAAAATCGACCCCGCCAGGGTGATCGCCGCTTTTCGCATATCGGTTGGGGGGTTAATGGGCAAGCTTTTGCTGCACGACAAGGTTGAGTGACCAGTAGCTGGGTTGAGTTTCGGGGCGCGCTGATTGCCAGTACTGATATGAATAATAATGCTCGCCGGGCGCAGACCAGCGATTCGTAAAAGTCGAGATGAACGCCGAAAATGGGGTCTGTTCGGATACCGGAGGCTGAGCCGCGCGTTCCAACAACAGCCGACGCCCTTCTGCAGGTGGTTGAAATTTAGCCGTCCAGTTTTTCAGGCAGCGCCCAATGTAAGAATCCATCTCATCGTTCATCGTTCAAGGTCCTTCAAATCCCAAATCCGGCAGGTTGTCTTTTTCAGCAAACGACCCCATCCCCAGTTCTTTCTTCAGAGCCAGACGCCCATAATGTAATCGCGATTTTACTGTCCCAACCGGAACCTTCAGGATCTCACTAATTTCCTGAAGGGATAGGTCATCCAAATAATAAAGCACAACCACCACGCGTTGTGGGAGCGGTAAAGTGGTCACGGCTTTCTGCAGTTGATCCCAATCATCCAGGCGTTCAACCGCTTCGTAGGGCGGGTTCTTGCCAGGTCCAGCCAACCATTCCGCGATATTCTCGAGAGGCTTTGTCCAACGCTGGTCGCGCTTCACCCAGGTATATGCAAGGTTGGTTGTCATCCGATACAACCAGGGCTGCAACGGGCGCAGCGGGTCAACGTGATGCGAAAAGCGGAAAAGGCGTAAAAAAACTTCCTGCAGCAAGTCGCTGGCGGCGTCGTAATCGCCGGTGATTGCCAGTGCAGTCCGAAAAACGAGCTGGCGGTAGCGGTCGTACAGGCTGCCTAACGCGTCCAGACTGCCTTCTTGCAAGAACCTGATCAACTCCGGATCACTGAGGCTTTTCATAGAAGCACCCTGAGTGCGGATTCAGCACGCGAACCATGGAGGTTTGAACCGCTAAATAAATATACCATGATTCCCAGCGAATCGCCCGATGATCTCATCTGGCGGGCGACCGCGGCACTGCCAGCCGCAAGACCAGCCCAACGACCAGGAGCGCTGAGAGAATCAGCATTGGCAGCCAAACCGGGGCGCGCCGATCTTTCTCAGAAACTGCGCCCGTCACACCCTGCCTCAACCCAATCCCGGCGGCTCTATCGGCGTTCAGCGGCAACGGGCCGGGATCGATGTGGTTCAGGCTTAACAGAAACGCGGTCAACTGCCAGTACTCTTCTTCGCTCAGGCTGCCTGGCGCCTGAAAAGGCATGTCGTTTTTAACGTACAGGTAAAGATCGAGGGCGGTATCGAAGCGCGCCAGCATGCCCGGGCTGGCAAGCGCAGGGACGATCTTGGGAAAGACAAAGCCCTCCGGCGGGTGGTTGGCGGCGTGACATTTCGACTGCCAGCAGTTCCGATCCGGCTCATCCAACAGACCACGCCACTCATCCGTCAGACCTTGCCCGTGATCGCCGTGGCAAGCCATGCAAACCAGGTAATACACATTCGCGCCCTGGCTGATTTGAGTCGGCGGAATAACCGTCGGAGGCGGGTCCAGCCCGCGCGGCAACGGCGGCATATCTGGAACGGGCGGCTCTGTCTGCGCTCGGGTCGCGCCTACTCCCGTAGAGATTAACGCCAACGCCGCGACCCCCACAAAAAGAACCTTTCGCCGAAAGGATAAACGCATATAGTGATTGTAAAGTTTTTGGCAGCGCAAGCGCTGCCAAATATCAGAAATGTTCAATTGTTGTCGTCGCGCCGCACAGGCGCGCTTTGTTTCTAGCGCCCACGCCGCAAGCGGGGATCCATGATATCCCGCAGGGCATCGCCGACCAGGTTCCAGCCCAACGTAAAGAAGATCAACGCCAGCGCCGGGAAAAGCACAATCCACCAGTAGGTTGCCAGCGAGGGGATCCAGTTGCGGGCAAAGGCGATCATCTGACCCCAATCGGCGTAGCCAACCTCGGTGCCGATGCCCAGAAAGCTCAGCGCCGCAAAAGAGATCACATCCGCGCCGATGTTCATCGAAGCCAGGATCAGCGTGGGGTAGATGGCGTTCGGAATCACGTGTTTCAGCAAAATTCGCTGGTCTTTAACGCCAATCACGCGCGCCGCCATGATGTAATCGCGCTCGCGCACCGAGAGGATGTCGCCGCGAATGATCCTGGCATAAGCCATCCAGCCAAAGGCGACCATCGCGATCAACGGCGGCCAGATCCCTTTGCCAATGACCGGCGTCAGGATTGCCGATAGCGTCAGCGCGGCGAGCAGGTAGGGAAAAGCCTGAAAAATCTCGGTAATGCGCATCAAAACATTATCGACATGCCCGCCGTAAAACGCCGCCAGGCTTCCGACCAGGATGCCAATAATGAGGGTAAAGGTCTCGACAATCAAGCCGACCTTTAAAGCCGTGCGAGTGCCCCACACCACACCGTAGAACAAGTCGTACTGCCCGCTGGTTGTGCCAAAAATGTGGGTCCATTTCTCCTTGCCGACAATTGAAAACCAGAACGGTTCAGCCGGCGGACGGCTGAGCCAAGGAGAGCCGGGCGGTTTCGGGATAGGTCCAAAACCATCTCTGGGGGTCATAAAAGGTTCGCGGGCGTTGGTGCTCGGGATGATCTGCGGCGCGGCTAGGGCGACAACGATAAAAAACACGATCAACGAAATCCCGATCACCGAGAGCGGATTGGATGCCACGCCTTTCAGGATTCGATAATTTTCAGGGCCTAGCAGGCGCTCCAGCCAGCCAATTTTTCGATCTGGCAGGTCATCCAAATAGCTGGATTTTGGAACAGCATGTTGTGAGGGAGTCTGGGTAACTGTGCTCATCAATCAATCTCCATGCAATGATAGGAAAAATCGCTGATCAATCCAGCCGCACGCGCGGGTCGAGAAAGGCATACATTACATCCACGATTAAATTCGCCAGGATCAGGATCAAGCCGGACAACAAGGTGAGCGAGAGTACTGTGATCACATCGAGCTGGGCAGCCGCCGCTCCAGCCGCCTGCCCAATCCCTGGAAAATTGAACACCGTTTCGGTCAGGACCGCCCCACCCAGCAGCGCAGCCATCGTAATGCCGCCCAGCGTCGCCACTGGGATAAGCGCGTTAGGTCGGGCATGCCCATTAATCACGTCTTTCTCTTTCAATCCCTTGGCGCGGGCGGTGACGACGTATTCCTGACGGAGCGTCTCGAGCATGGAGGAGCGTGTGATGCGCAGATAGGTTGCCCAGGAGATTGTAGAAAGCACAATCACCGGAAGAAACAGGTGGCGTAACGCATCCAGGAAGATGTCCACCCGTCCGTTGAGCAGCGAATCAATCGTGATCAGATAGGTATAGGGCTTCCACATGGGCGCGCTGATGACCGCGCTCGCCCAATCCGAGACGCGCCCCGGCGGGAACCAGCCCAGCTTGGCGTAAAAGACCATCAACGCCAGCAGCGCAAAGATAAAACTCGGCAGCGAATGTCCCAGAATAGCGAACACGCGCGCCGCCTGATCTATAAACTTGTTATGATTCACCGCCGCCGCTATTCCCAGATATACGCCAATACCGATGATGGGAATGATCGTGTACAACGCCAGCTCGACGGTTGCCGGGAAGCGCCGCCGGATCAGGTCGGATACAGGCTGCGAGGCGGTGCGCGAGTAGCCGAAATTGCCGCGCAGGATCCCCCCGACGACGTTGCCGCTGACCGGATCCTTCTTCCCAACCAACCAGTTCCAGTACTGCACATAGATCGGGTCGTTCAGTCCATAGCGCTTAATGATCGCATCCATCTGGGCTTCATTGTGCGGGATGTCGCGCACGTAAAGCGCCGAGCGCTCTTCCGGGCTTAAGAAAAACAACATCCCAAAGATCAACGCGGTGACCCCAAACAGGATGAGGGGCATGATCAGCAATCTGCGGATGATGTAATTGATCATGGGCGTGTCTCCAATTTTCTAGGCTCTTGCACCAGGTCAAACAATCCTAAATAGAATTCAGTACAGTAGTTGGCATCAATGAGCTTGGTTTTCAACCATCAGAGTAAAAAGCCAACCGGGGCTGCGCTCTTAATGACTTCTCTTTTCGACCGCGAAACCGGGTTGGGCGTTTACGCATGTTTTGCGCCAGGCGCTCCTTAACCGCGCTCAAATCTCACTCTGTCTTCAACCGTTGTCTCTAGCGGCGCTTATGGAGGCAGGCAGGCGCCTGCCTCCATAAGACAATTACACTAGAACGAACCTGTCTGTTCGACCTTACTTCTTAGACACGAAGTAGTACGTGAAGATGCTGGACAGGATCGGGTTGTAGAACCAGCCCTGGACCCAGCGCTGCTGATAGTGCCGCGAGGTCGGGACAAACAGGGTGATGGTATGCGCCTGTTCGTACCACAGCGCGTTGAACTTAGCGTATTCCGCGGCGCGCGCTTCTGGCTCGGACACAGCGACTGCAGCATTGATATACACTTTATACTGATCCTTCAACTCCTGGGGCAAACCCTGGCGACCACCGTAAGTGCCGATGGTGTAGGGCACAACCCAGTTGTGCGGATCGTGAATGTCTTCCAGCCAGCCGCTGAAAAAGATCGGGAGTTTTCGCGCGCGCTGGTTCTGCAGGAAGGTCGGCCATGGCAGACCGGTCACTTCGACCACGAACTTATCGTTCGCAGCTGAAAGTTCGTTCTGCAGGATCTGACCCGCGGTTTGGCGGGCGGTGTTGCCGGTGTTGTAAGCCGCGGTGAAGCGGAAACCGGTATCCCAGAGCGAGATATCGCCGTTTTCATCCGGAACGAAACTATCGCCTTCGGCGCGCCACTTGGAGAGTTGCAGCTCTTCGGCGCATTTATCGGGGTCGTAGGTGTAGACCGGGCTGTCTTCCTGGTAGCCGATCATACCGGGCAGCATCACGTTGTGTGAGCGCACCCCTTCTCCCAGGAACACATCCGCAAGATAGACGTCGTAATTGAAGCAGTAGGCAAAGCCTTTACGGACGTGCGGGTCGCTGAAGAAGGTGACCGGGATGCCGTTGCCATCCAGCTTGCCGGAACCGATGAAGTTGTTGCCGCCCTCAGCGTTGAGTTCTAAGGCGAAGAACATATCGGTGCGGCTCACGCTCGGCAGACCTTTGACGACACGCAGCGGTTTGGCTGCGTCCACGATCTGGCAGTCGTCCACCGTCAACTGGCACTCCTCGCCGACCAGCGTATCCATCTGCGGGTAGTCGGACATCGAGCCAACCGCCACGCTGTCGGCGTCGCCAGCTTCGAGCATCGCAAAGCGGGTGCTGAATTCAGAGATCGATTTCACGATGACTTTCTTGATCGCCGGAGCGCCGGTTGGGCCGCCCTCGAAGGCTGGCTCGGTGCGCCAGTAATCTTCATTGGCGGTCAGGACGTACTCTTCACCGGGGGTCCAGTGATCCAGCTTGTAGGGACCGGTTCCCATCATGGAGGTGCCCAGACCCATCTCGTTGACCTCAGCCGAGGTCTTGCCGTAGAAGTTCTGCCAGGTAGCGCAGTCGCCGTCCCAGCCGCCCTTACTCATCACCCAGGCTTTGGACATGATAGAGCCCCAGCCATTGGCGATGGTCGGGATGAACGGCGCCCACGGGATCGCCAGGTGCATCGTCACCGTCCCAGCCGCATTGTCAGGCGCAATCGCGTCCACGACCTTCTGGCAGGCAGCCAGCAGGTCTTCGGCTGGCAAAGCTGCTAGGGCAGCCGGGTCGTCATATGGCGGCTCATCCGGATTCACAACTTCGACGATGTCGGTCATGCCGGAGCCCAGGAACGGTTCAGCCAGCATCCACTGCGGGGAGGAGGTGCCGCCCTGCAGCAAGCCGCGCTGGAAGGTGTAAGCCACGTCTTCGGGGGTCAGTTCGGTGCCGTCGTGGAACTTCACACCCGGGCGGATATTGAAGGTCATGGTCAAGCCGTCCTTGGAAAGCAAGCCGTTCTCGACCGTGGGCACTTCCAGCGCCAAACCGGGCACGAATTCGTTCGGGTTGTCGCGGTTGTACTCGACCAGCTTGTCGTAAACCTGCTGAACCACGCCGCCGCCGGCAGTCTCATAGTCGAGCGCCGGATCGAGGGTCTCGGGATCGCCGAAGGTCGCGTAGGTGAAAGTGGTCGGGTCAGCCGAGGTCATCGAGGGGGGCGGCGCAGCCGGCTCGGGGGTCGCGGTCACAATGACCGTCTCGCCCTCTGGACCCGGAACTTCTACCGTCTTGACGACCTCAACGGTCTGCACAACCGTTTGAGGGGCTGCCGGCGCGCAGGACGCCAGCACCATGCTCGCCATAATCAATAGCGAAGCAAAAATCAACAGTTTGTTACGCATGTTTCTTCTCCTCTATCATAGGATTGAGTTACTAGATTGACCGATTTACACTGAATTGCTAATATTTTTCTCCTTCCGATTTCACCACCTCCTCTCAAATACGCTACACTCATTCTCACAATCGGGGATCAGACACAAGTAGAGAATTCTACTCTCTATATCCTTCTGGTCAATTTCCGATCGACTGAACCTCTGGCGGCTTAGACCAAATGGCACGCCACCCAATGGTCCGGGGCGACTTCACGCCACTCGGGCACCTGTTCTGCACAAATCTTTTGCGCCAGCGGGCAGCGCGTGCGAAACCGGCAGCCCGAAGGCGGGTTGACCGGGCTGGGCACATCGCCTTCCAGGATGATGCGCTGGCGCTTTTCTTCGATAAACGGATCCGGCACCGGCACCGCAGAAAGCAACGCCTGGGAATAGGGGTGCAGCGGGTGTTCGTAAAGCTCATCCCGCGGCGCCATCTCCATCAGGGCGCCCAAATACATCACTGCGACGCGCGTGCTGATATGACGCACCATCGAAAGATCGTGCGCAATGAACAGGTAAGTCAGACCAAGCTGCTCTTGAAGCTCTTCGAGCAGATTGATCACCTGAGCCTGGATCGAAACATCCAGGGCTGAGATCGGTTCGTCACAGACGAGAAAATCCGGATTGAGCGCCAGGGCGCGGGCAATGCCGATCCGCTGGCGCTGACCGCCGGAGAACTCGTGCGGATAGCGCGAAGAAAAGCCCGGGTTCAGCCGCACCAGGTCGAGCAACTGGTTGACCCGATCTTCGATCTCTTTGCTTTTCATCATGTCATGAACGACCAGTGGTTCTCCAACGATCTCGCGGATCGTCATGCGCGGGTTCAAGCTGGCGTAGGGGTCTTGAAAAATCATCTGCATCCGCTGGCGCATGCGGCGCAGACTCTCGCCTCTGAGTTTCGCCAGATTTTCGCCGCTGAAAACGACGCTTCCAGCAGTCGGTCGGTAGAGCTGCAGGATCGTGCGTCCGGCGGTAGATTTGCCGCAGCCCGACTCGCCCACCAGCCCGAACGTTTCACCCTTCTTGATGTTAAAAGTGATCCCATCCACCGCGTGCACAACGCCGACCTGGCGCTGAAAGACGCCCGCCATAATGGGAAAATGCTTCACCAGATGATCCACACTCAGGAGGACATTGTTATCAGACATTACGCGGTTTTCCCTCTTTAACGTCCCACCAACAGGCGGCTTGGTGATTGAAGCCAATATCGATCAGCGGCGGGTTTTCTGCACAGCGTTCAAACGCGTAAGGGCAGCGCGGTAGAAACGGGCAAGCCACCGGCTTTTCGAGCAGCAATGGCGGCAAGCCAGGGATCACGTTGAGCTTGTGTTGCTTGCCGCCGCGGTCCAGGCGCGGCAGGCTGCCTAAAAGACCCAGCGTATAAGGATGGGTCGGGTTAGAATACAGCTCCTTGACCAGCGCCTGCTCAATGATATAACCGGCGTACATGACCAACATGCGCTGCGCCATTCCTGCGACCACCCCCAGGTCGTGTGTGATCCAGATCACCGACATGCCAATTTCATCACGGAGCTTTTTGACCAGATCGATGATCTGGGCTTGAATGGTCACATCGAGGGCGGTCGTTGGCTCATCCGCGATCAAGATCTGCGGGTTGCAGGCGAGCGCCATGGCAATCATCACGCGCTGGCGCATGCCGCCCGAAAACTGGTGCGGATATTGCGTCAGGCGTTTTTCAGCCTCCGGAATGCCCACCAGCCGCAGCAGTTCGACCACGCGCTCTTCAGCCTCCTTCTTGGACATCCCCATGTGAAGCATTAACGGTTCGGAGACTTGCTTGCCGATAGTCAGCACCGGATTGAGGGAAGTCATCGGGTCCTGGAAGATCATGGCAATCTGCGAGCCGCGCACCGAACGAATCTCTTCCCGGGATAACGTCAATAGATCGTTACCCTGAAAGAAGGCTTTACCGTTGACAATCTTTCCCGGTGGCATCGGAATCAACTGCATCACCGAAAGCATGGTGACGCTTTTCCCACAGCCGCTCTCTCCTACCACCCCCAACGTTTCACTTTCCTCTAATTCGAAGCTGACCCCATTTACCGCAAAAACTGTGCCTTCCGGAGTGTTAAACCGGGTTACCAGATCTTCAACTTTGAGAATCGTTTGGCGGCCGTTGCTTGAGTTCATTCAGGGCGCTTCTCCTCGCTTCTTGAAAACTTAAGCCTGATCTTGTGACGGTCATCAGGCTAAAACAAGGACTTCTCCACTTAAAATTACTATTGAAACCGTGTAGAGGTTCAAAAGAATCCCCTCTTCTTGACTATTTGCTCGTATCGCACAAAATCAACCACCAATAAGAATTTTTTTGCAATTGCCCGTCAGGTTGAGTTGGAAGTGATTTGGCGTCAACAGTGCCAAGCATTATAAGAGGATTCTATCTAGCTGTCAATTGGTAGTCGGAGCGGACAATTCGGGGTTAAATTCGGCGCTAAAACCTGGTCTGCGCGCTTTCTTTTCTCCGCCTCGTTGCGTTATTCCTGCTCCCCAAACCGGATGCGCAGGTAGGATTGATACCGCTCGGGGTGAATCTCGCCCAGCTTGACTGCTTGCAGCACCGCACAGCCCGGCTCATGCACATGGGTGCAGTCGCTGAACAAACAATGGGGAACGCGCTGGCGCAGTTCAGGGAAATAACCATCCAGTTCTTCCGGCTCCACATCCCATAGCGCCAGGGCTTTGACGCCGGGCGTATCCGCCACATACCCGCCTTGTTCGAGTGGGAAAAGCTCGCGCACCACGGTAGTGTGGCGCCCCTTGTTGGTCGCCCGGCTCACCTGGCGCACGCGCAGCCCCAGCCCGGGCTGAATCGCGTTCAACAGACTCGATTTCCCAGCCCCCGAGGGACCGGTCAACAGACTGATCTTCCCTGCCAGTTGAGCTTGCAGCCTTTCGATTCCACTTGGGGTCTTGACAGAGGTGTAGAACACCGGATACCCAATCGCAGCGTAGCGCGCAAAGAGCTCCAGCGCATTATCCATCCCAACCAGATCAACCTTGTTCGCCACGATCACTACAGGCACCCCCGCTTTTTCAGCGATCACCAAAAACCGATCCAACATCCCAAAGCGCGGCGCGGGATGATCGCAGGCAAACACCAGCACCACTTCGTCGGGGTTAGCAATCAGGATCTGTTGATATTCGCCTTGCGGGTCGGGCGCCATGCGGGAGATCATACTTTTGCGCGACAGGATCTCCTCAATCATTCCAGAGCCGTCAGCCAGCCGCGTGATCCGCGCCCGGTCGCCAACAGCCGCCACATCGCCCTGCCGGGGTCCTTTTTTCAAGCGTCCGCGCAACTGACAAACAACCTCGACCGTCGAGGTCTGAACTGTAAAGAAGCCGGATTGGGTCCGGATGACCAGCCCGGTCAGCGCAGATTCCAACAGGCTGGCTTGTTCGTTATCTGAAGCGCCTTTCGTTCTGTCGTTCAAGTGGGTTTTGGCAGGCTCAAGGCGCAGGCGGGACGATCAGCGGCGGCAAAGCGGTCCCTTCGGTTGTGACGGTGCTGGTGATCGGCGTGTTCAAAGAAGACTCCCACCAGTATAGCTTTTGCGGCTGACCGCTGAAATAGAGCTCGACGATGCGCCGGAACACCGGCGCAGCGTAGTCGGATCCTTCCCCGACATTCTCGATCAGCACAACGCCAGCGATGTCCGGCTTATCCTTGCGCTCGGCGAACGTATAACCGGCAAACCAGGCGTGCGGCGCTCCGCTCGCAGCCTGAGCGGTGCCAGTTTTGCCCGCCACCGGCACGTCCAGACCCGTGAAGACGTGCCAGGCGGTTCCGCGCGGCGCCTCGCCGCGGATCACTCCCTGCATAGCCTGCTGGATAACTTCGAGCATTTCGGGCGCGAGAGGCAGCCTGCCGATCAACTCGGCTTTGAACTGCTGGATTTCCTTGCCTTGCAGGGGGGCGATCTTTTCGATTACCTGCGGTCGATAGAGCTTGCCGCCATTTCCAACCGCCGCCACAAAATTCGCCACCTGCAGCGGCGTGGCAAGCATGTCCCCTTGCCCAATCGCCAAATTGACCGCATCTACCGGGTTGACAGGATCTGGGATTTGTCCCGCTGCCTCATCCAAGCCGATAATGCCGGTCGGCTTTCCCAGCCCAAACCCGCGCGCCATCTCCGATATCGCAGTTGTGAGCCCGGCGTTGTAGAGCGTGAGACCAATGTGCCAGAAAAACGGGTTGCACGAGCGGATCAACCCCTGGGGCAGGGTCAGCAAGCCGCTTGGGATGGTATGCCCGTTTTGCAGGAAGTAATCATACGTCCAGTCGTGCAGACGCGCTCCCGGCAGTTCGTCGAAGAAATAGCCGCACTGATAGGTCGTCTCCGGTGTAAATTGCCCGCTCTCCAGACCGGCTGCCATGGTGACAATCTTGAATATCGATCCGGGCGGGTACTGCCCCTGGGTAGCGCGGTTGAGAAGCGGTTGGTTTGGGTCGCTCCCGAATGCAAAGCGCATCTGGGCGCTGTTGGCGTTGATCGGTTCAAAGACGTTTGGATCAAAACCCGGCGATGAAACCATCACCAGAACGCGCCCGGTGTCACGCTCCAGGATCACAATTGCCCCACGGAAACCCGCGAGGGCGCGTTGGGCGGCAACCTGGAAATCCCGATCGATGGTAGAGTAGATCGCCTGCGAGGGTTGAGCTGGCACCTCTGCCAGCCGCGTCACCGGCTGCCCCTGCGCATTAAAGACGTACAGCGCGCCGCCGCGCTTTCCGGCGAGATACTCCTCGCCCCACTTTTCTATCCCGCTCCGCCCGACGCGCTCGTCTTGCTGGTAGCCCTGGCGCTTATACTCTTCAACCTCCTCAGGTTGAATGGCGCTTACATAGCCCAGCACATGCGGAGCGATGCCTCCGTCGAAGTAGAAGCGCGATTTATAAGGTCGCAGCCTGACGCCCGGTTGGTTAGCAAGGGCGCTGTACTGGCTGGAAACCAGCCCCGCTGATACCTCGCCCAGGGGGACATACCATCCCGCTCCCGCCGGCGCGCTCTCATACAGCGCGCGGATGTTGCTGACCGGCATGCCGGTCAGTTCGGACAGCGTGGCAAACAGTGAATCGGCGCTGGCTGGATCAATCTCGTCGGGCAGCAGCCCAATCGCGGTTGCATCGGCTTGAGCCACCAGCGCCAGCCCGATCCGGTCATAGATATTTGCGCGCGCTGGAACATAGCCGGTGCGGTTCATCACAAGGTAATTTCCGCCTTGCAACTCCGGCAAGAGCAGGGTGTCATCCCACTCGATTTTCCAGTTTCCGTTTTCCAGCCGCAGGTTCATCACCGTTTCGCGTTGAATGTCCCCCACCAATACGCTGTCAAGCGTCACACTGTAGCGCACCTGAGCGGTATCCGGATTGACCAACACCGAGCGGATCTCATATTCCACGCCGCCCAACGCCGCCTCGATTGCGACCCCCTGGTAGTGGCGCGCGAATTCATCCGCCTTGATCGCGTCCTTGCTCAGTTCCGTCAGCAACGGGTACATGCTGGAATAATCGTCCCGCGTCCATCCGTCCAGATATTTCACGGCAACTTTCTTTACCGCTTCGATATTCGCGGCGCTGGAATACAGGCTGGGCGAGGTCGGCGCAGCCGCGGGGAGCGTTGCTCCAGGTCCGGCGGACGCATATGGCGCGCACCCGCTCAGCACGAGGAGGACTGACAGTAAAAGGAGGAATGGTCTATTCAGGTAGCCGCGCTTCATCGTTATTCAGGGGTGCAGAAGACTGTTGGCGCTCAATGTCCAGGGCTTTTTGGTAAATCTCGCAAGGGTGATCGAGCGCCCACTGGCATTTCCGCCCGAAATCATTCGGAGGGGGTAACCCGGCTTGTTCCAGCAACTCCGCCGCCTGGCAAACCGGCAGACCCATGACATTTGTATAACAACCCTGCAAGTTCTGTACCGGACGAAAGACCGGATGCTGGATCGCATACGCACCCGCCTTGTCGAAAGGATCGCCGGTCACGATGTACATCTGAATTTCGGCGTCGCTGTACGCGCGCATCGGGACCTCGGTAATCACCACGTCGCTGAACAGTTGGCGGTCGCTGGCGCGCGCCACAGCCAAGCCGGTGAACACGCGATGGGTGCGCCCGCGCAGGCGCCGCAGCATCGCCTCCGCCTCTTTGGGGCTGGAGGGTTTCCCCAGGATCTCCAGTTCGTCCGATCCAGGGCTTTCAGGTCCCTGCCAGAAAATCGAATCGACGACGACCGTATCCGCAGCCAGGATTACAGCATCAGCGGGCAAACCAAAGTGCGGCCCATCCAACACAGCCAGGGCTTTGCTCACTGCCATACGCCGGACGTACTCGTCCGGCGGTTCGCCGGCGCGCACGGTTTCATCCACGCTCGGCGCTGCCACGTGGAAATCCCAACCGCTTATCGTCAGAAGTTGCTTGCGGCGCGGAGAATTGGAAGCCAGAACTAACATCAGATGATATTTTAACACATCCTGTTTTCTCCTTGACGAACCGACCCGCTTCGCTTAATATCTCAGATATCCCCCCCTCTGGAGGCTCCATGAAAGAGCTCAAGGAACGCATTTTACAGGAAGGCAAGAACCTGGGCAACGGCATTCTCAAGGTCGATGGGTTTATCAATCACCAGGTTGACCCCGCCTTGATGGATGCCTGCGGGCGCGAGTTTGAGCGCCGTTTTCGGGATGTCGGCGCCACCAAGGTGCTGACTGCCGAGATTTCGGGCATTGCGCCCGCCGTGATGACCGCTTTGCACATGGGCTTGCCGGTGGTCTATGCCCGCAAAACCAAGCCGATCACGATGCCCGACCAGGTGTTTTTGACCCTCTCGCCTTCGCACACCAAGGGACGCACGGTCGAACTGATCGTCTCACCCGAATACCTGGGAGGCGCCGAACGCGTCCTGATCATTGACGACTTCCTGGCGAGCGGCGCTACGATCCTGGGGCTTGCGCGGCTGGCAAACACCGCCGGCGCCCGGCTGGTCGGCATCGGCGCGCTGGTCGAAAAGTCCTTCGAAGGCGGTCGCCAAGCTCTCGCTCATCTCGGCGTGCCGATCGAATCGCTGGCGTGCATCGTTTCAATGGAAGACGATTGCATCCGCTTTACTGAGTAACTTGAAAACAATATGATGAAAGACGCAATTGCTATCCTCGATTTTGGCTCGCAGTACGCCCAACTCATAGCGCGCAAAGTGCGCGAGGCGCAGGTCTATTGCGAGTTGTTTCCCTGGGACGCCGCGGCGGAGCAGGTCCTGAAACTTGAACCCAAGGGTTTCATCCTCTCCGGCGGACCCGCCTCGGTCTATGAACCGGGGGCGCCTTTCGTCCCCGCTTACGTGTTGCAATCCGGGCTGCCGATCCTGGGCATCTGTTACGGTATGCAGGCGCTGGCTTACGCGCTGGGCGGCGCAGTCAAGCCGTCCCAGGAACACGAATATGGACCGGCAGAGATCGAGACGCTGCACGAGAACCCGCTCATCCAACCGGGATATCAGCGCGTTTGGATGTCCCACGGCGACCGGATCGAGACCCCCCCAGAGGGCTTTGCAGTGCTTGGGCGCAGCGCCAACTCACCCGTTGCGTTTATCGGCGATCTCGAGCGGCAGTACTACGGCTTGCAATTTCACCCCGAAGTCCATCACACCCCCAGCGGCGCGGAGATCCTGCGCCGCTTTGTCATCGAGATTTGCGGTGCCAGTCCCGAATGGACGCCGGATTCGATCATCGCCGACAGCCTCGAGCGCATCCGCCGCCAGGTGGGGTCTGAAAACGTGCTCTCTGCCGTGAGCGGCGGCGTCGATTCAAGCGTCGCCACTGCGTTGGTCCAAAAAGCCATGGGGTGCCAGTTAGCCGCGGTATTTGTCGACACCGGAATGCTCCGCCAGGGGGAAGCGGCTCAGGTTCGCCAGGTTTTGCAGGAACAACTGGGGATTGAACTGATCTGCGTTGAAGCCGAGAGCCGCTTCCTGGAGGCGCTGCGCGGCGTAACCGCTCCGGAGGAGAAGCGCCGCATCATCGGCGAGCTGTTCATCCGGATTTTCGAAGAGCAGGCGCGCCAGCTCTCGCTGCCGCGCTTTTTGGTCCAAGGCACGATTTACCCGGATGTGGTCGAATCGTCCGCGCCGGAACGCGCCAAAGCCGAACGGATCAAGACCCACCACAACGTCGGCGGGCTGCCGGCAGACATGTCGTTCGAGCTGGTCGAGCCGCTGCGCTATCTGTTCAAAGATGAAGTGCGCCTGGTTGGAGAGGCGCTTGGACTGCCCCACTCTATGGTCTGGCGCCAGCCGTTTCCGGGCCCCGGGTTGGGGGTGCGCTGCCTGGGGGAAGTCACCGCTGAACGTCTCGAACGCCTGCGCCAGGCGGATGCAATTCTGAGAGCCGAGCTGGAAGTAGCTGGGCTGCTGCGCATGGACGCGCGCGGCGAGCAAGTTGCCGGCACAGCTCAAGCCTTTGCGGTGCTCCTCCCCGTGCAATCCGTGGGCGTGATGGGCGATAAGCGGACGTATAACGAAGTCATCGCCCTGCGCGCGGTCACGACCGAGGACTTCATGACCGCAGATTGGGCGCGTCTGCCGGCTGAACTGCTAGCGCGCATCTCAAATCGTATCGTCAACGAGGTCGCGGGCGTCAATCGCGTGGTTTACGATATTACCAGCAAACCCCCTGCAACTATTGAGTGGGAATAATCGTAGATCAATGCAGAGAGGAGAACGAAAATGGACTATGCTGAAGTTCTTTCGCGTTCCTGGAAAATTACCTGGAAGCATAAGGCGCTCTGGATCTTTGGAATCTTGAGCGGCTGCGCTGGCGGCAGCGGTGGCGGCGGCGGTGGCAGCAGCAGAAATACTAGAGACACTAATTTTCAACAGATACTACCCGAATCCTGGCAGCGCACGTTTGATAGCATCCCGGCAGAAGCCTGGACGGCAATCATCATCGCAGCCATTTGCCTGGTCTTGATCCTGGTGGTTATCGGGATCTTCCTGAGCACCATCGGCACCATCGGGCTGATCCACGGCGCCGCCCTGGCTGACCGGGATCTCGAAGCCCGTTTGCCCTTTGGGGCGCTTTTCCGCGGCAGCCTGCCCTATTTTTGGCGGGTCTTTTTGCTCCATCTGCTGATCGGAATCCTGGTTTTCATCGTGTTCGCAGCCGGCGTGGTGGTAGCGATCCTTGGGACAGTGGTTACACTGGGGATCGGGCTGATCTGCCTGCTGCCGCTGATTTGCCTGCTCATTCCGCTTGCTATCGTAGTCAACATCGTCATCAACCAGGCGACAATCGCGATCGTTACCGAGGACCTGGGCATTTTCGCCGGGCTGCAGCGGGGCTGGGAGGTCGTACGCAACAACCCGGGACCGATCGCCGTTGTCTGGCTGGTGCTGGACCTTGGGGTGCGCTTTATCGGAGGTTTGATCCTCAGCCTGCCGCTGCTGTTCGCTTTGACGCCGCTTTTTATTGCCCTGCTCAGCGGGACCAAGCAGGCTTTCGGCACGGGCGCGATCGTGTCGGGCGTCCTGGTAGTTTGCTACCTGCCGTTCCTGGTCGTCTTGAGCGGCATACTCGTTTCCTACGTTCAGTCCGGCTGGACGCTGACTTTCCGGCGCCTCACCCAGCCGCCGGAAGACAGCCCCGAACATCTCCTCGAGCTTACTGCCTGATTGACACGATGCCTGCGCGGGACACATCTGCGCAGGCATCATTCTCCACATCTGTGCTAAAATTCCGCTATGTATATCCGCCTGCGCGGCTGGGTTATCCTGTTGCTGTGTCTCATAATCACCACATTGCCGGCAGCCGCTCAATCCGGGTTAACCGTCCGTCTTAGCGCGCCGGATGCGAGCGTTTTCCCAACGATCAGCGCTTATCTCGACGTTTATGATACCGGCGGGCGCTTTGTTGACGGTCTGCAGCCGGCGCAAGTGTCCGTACTCGAAGGAGAGACGCTTCTGCCAGTTGAAAAGATCGAGACGCTGCGACCTGGCGTGCAGGTTGTAGTTGCGATCAACCCGGGACCGGCTTTCGCCATCCGCAATTTCCAGGCTGTCTCGCGCTTCGATATGATCAAACAAAGCCTGCAAGGGTGGGCGCGGAACCGCCTGGGCACCTCCACCGATGACTGGAGCCTGTTGATCACCGATGGGGCTTCGATCAGTCACACTGCCGATCCCGCCAAATTTCTGGAAACCCTGGAGGCGGACCAAGTGGATGATCGCACCGCCCGACCCTCGCTGGATACGCTTGCCCGTGCGGCGTCTCTGGCGGCAGACCCCACTCCCCGCCCGGGGATGGGACGGGTGATCCTGCTGATCACTTCCTCTGTTGAAGGCGAAATCGACCAGGCGCTGAAAGACGTGCTGGACCAGGCGCGCCAACAGGGCATTATCATTCATGTCTGGATGGTAGCCTCCTCCGGCGCCCTGACCACCCAATCGGCGCAGAAACTCATTGCGCTTGCGGAAAGCACCGGAGGGCGGGTCTTCACCTTCAGCGGGGAGCAAACCCTCCCTGACCCGGAAGAATACCTGGAAGCCGTGCGCAAAATTTACCGCATCGAGTATCAATCAAAAGTCGGATTGAGCGGTGAACACCAGTTTGCCGCTCAGGTGCAGGTAGATGACGAGACCGTCCTGTCCAATTCGCAGACGTTCCGGGTAGATTTACTGCCGCCCGAACCGGCTTTTATCTCTCCGCCGATTGTGATCGAACGCCGGATGCCGGAGACGATGAAAAACGCCAACTCGCTGGCGCTCCCGCCGGGCGATGATCCCGCTGACTTTCTGTTTCCCAAAGAGGCCACCCTGCAAGTTGTGTTCGACTTTCCAGATGGGCGCAAGCGCGAACTGGCGCACAGCGCGCTGCTCGTCGACGGGGTGGTTGTCGCCGAGAACAGCGCCGCCCCGTTTGACCAGTTCACCTGGAAATTGGACGACTACACCAGCGACGCCAGCCACCAGATCCAGGTCGAAGTTAGGGATGAATTGGGGCTCACTGGAGACAGCATCAGCGTTCCGGTACAGATCACCGTCGAACGGCTCCAGGCTGACCCGTGGTTCGTCCTGCGGCAAAACCTGCTGCTGATCACCGTCATCCTGCTGATTCTGGCGGGCGGCTTCCTGTTTCTGATCCTGGTTCTGGGCGGGAGGCTGCGACCGGTTGCGCAGCGCGCCGCGCACCGCTGGCGCAAACTGGATCCAGTCACCCATTCGGTTTTCGAGACGAGCGAAGGTCACGGGCGAAGCCTGCCGGGGTGGGCTGCGCGGCGGCGCCATCCGGAACCGCCTACCATTCCAAACGCCCCGGCTTTCCTCCATCGAGTGACCGAAGGCGATCAGGCAGCCGAAGGTCCTCCGATCCCAATTCACTCCGATGAAACCTTGCTGGGGAGCGATTCCAAACAGGCCGCGCTGGTGCTTACCGGCGACTGCATCGAAGGCGTACATGCCCGCCTGACGCACAAATCCGATGGCAGTTTCTGGCTGGCTGACATGGGTTCAATTAGCGGTACCTGGATCAATTTTAACCCTATCTCAAACGAAGAAGTTTGCCTTCAAAACGGCGACCTGGTCCATTTCGGCCGGGTCGGATTCCGCTTCACCATCCGGCAGCCCGTCCAGGCGCTCAAACCCGCGATTGCGCTGGAAACCAACCCGGAATCCGCAGAACCAGACCAGCAACCCAAGGAAACCGCTTGATGATACCTGCAGAACGCGCTCATCTAAAAGCCTCTGCTCTCTCACACCCAGGCATGAGCGGGAAGAACAATGAAGATCGCTATGCCGTCGCCGCGTTTCGCACCGAGGGCGAGCGCCCGCAGCCCGTGCTGTTCGCCATTGTATCGGATGGGATCGGCGGTCACCGCGCCGGCGAAATCGCCGCGGAAATGGTCGTGGAAACTATCAGCCAGGCAGTTGCGGCAAGCAATGCGGCAAACCCCATCCAGACCCTACGCGAATCGATCATGCGTTCTAGCCAGGAGATTCTGGTGCAAGCCGAGAGCAGCCCCGAAAAGAAAGGCATGGGAGCGACCTGCGCCTGCGCGATGATCGTGGGCGACCGGCTTTTCATCGCTTATGTCGGCGATTCGCGCATCTATCTGCTGCGCGACGGCAATATCCAGAAAATCTCGATCGACCATACCTGGATTCAAGAAGCCATCGATGCCGGCTTACTGAAACCCGAGAACAGCAAAGAACACCCAAACGCGCATGTCATTCGGCGTTATCTGGGTTCCAAGCAGCCGGTCAATCCAGACACGCGGCTGCGCCTTGCCCCAGGCGAAAGCGCTGAACGATCCGAAGCCAACCAGGGATTACACTTACGCCCCAGCGACCAGATCCTGCTGTGCAGCGACGGTCTGACGGACCTGGTCAGCGACGAGGAAATTCTCCGCCAGTTTCAAACAACTCCTCAAGAACAGGCTTTACAGAAACTGGTCGACCTGGCAAATCAGCGCGGCGGGCACGACAACATCACACTGGTCGCGTTGCGCCTGCCCGAAACGCTCCCAGAAGCCACCCAGCCAATTTCGATCTCCGCCCTGCCCGTCCAAAACAAAACCCGCAGTTGGCTTTTAGCCGCCCTGGGGTTGATCGTACTGCTCCTGATTCTGATCGGATTGGCAGGGGGGGCGCTGTTCTACCGCCGAATAACCGGTCTGCAAGCAACTGCCACGCTGCCCGTTACGACTGCAGTCACGCAGCCGGCAGTCATCCCCAGCCCCGAGGAAACCAGCGCGGTAACAGCGCCATCCAGCCCCACCAGCCCGCCCCCGCAAAGCACTCAGCTCGCAACCGAATCACCAGGAGCAATCACCCCTCAGGTAACGCTAACCCCCTGGCCGACGAATACGATAGCGCCTTAGCCTGCCCCGCTTTTTCACGGCATCGCGGCATAGAATATCTGGTTTCCCAGAGCCGTGTACAGATACCGGCGGCTGCTGTTGATCGCGAACGCGCTGGCTTGGCGCGCTGGCAGCGGCGTCTCCGGCAGATATTGTCGCTGAAACGCCAGGCTGCGCAGGGAGAAATGATAGACCGCATGTTCAAGCGGTTCGAGCAAGTAAAGCGACGGGTCCGGCGGCGGCGTGGAAATGATCTGGATGAACGGGGACGACGGCGCCAGTGGAAGGTTCTCTCGACCGGGTCGCCTATCGATATAAGCCTGGCTCGCACAATTTGTCGGCGCCACGATCAGGCTGTCGCGCGCGCACATAATCATGCTGCCGTCCATTTGCAGCAGGTACAAGTCGTCACGATCGACCAACATGTCGCGCGCATCCTGCAGAGGCGGAATTCCTTTGTCGAAAAACATCGCCGGCGGCTCGCCAAAATTGCTGCGCCAGTAGATCCAAACGCCGTTCGATGGCAAATCCAGTGCATAGTAGTCGCCCTGGTCGAGCGCAGCCTGCGGAATGTTCCCCCAGTTATCCGTCTCGGGAGGGGTCAGCCGCTCGGCGACCGGCGGTTCATCCGGACGGCAATAGAGCACGTTTCCGGATGTGTCGGACGCGATCACCTTGGCAGGCGGTGAATAACCGGCTGGCCAAGCGATCACTTCAACCAGGGGCCCCACAACAATCTCGCTATATTTGCCCGGCTGGCATTGAAAGGTGTAGTCGAGCTGGTAGCCCTGACCGGTCAGAACAGCTCGTAATACGCTCCCGCTGGCGCCGTCCAACAAAAAAAGTTCGTCATCGAACGCGGCAATCCCAACGATGTTGCTTGTCACCGGCAGCCCGCCCACAATCGCCGGCTGGTAGTTCACCCGGCGCACATAGTCGAGTTCGTCCAGCGCATTGCGCACCTGAACGCGCAGATCCTGTATCAATGCCTCTTCCTCGAGCGTGGAAGCATAGGCTTCCGCCTTCTGGAGCTGCGCAAGCGCGGCGCCCAGGTCAGCCCGGCGCGCTGCCTGATCGTTTTGTTCCATAGCTTGAAGCGCCATCTGCCGAGCCTGCGTAGAAAGCAAATCATACTGGACTGCCCGGCCCAGCCGAAAATAGACCATGCTCGCCGCCGTCACAATTACGACCGGAACCGCGATTGCAATCATCGCCATCGCGCCCGAAGGGATGTTCAGAAAACTCTCGTCCGGAAGCGCCCGCCCCAGGAAAGTTCGCATACCCCCCAGAACACGGCTGGAGCCTTGTCTTATGGATGCGCCAATCCCAGCCAGAGCCGTCCTAATGGATGAAGGTCTGCGCGTCCGGTCTGGAGACGCCTGAGGCGCGGCTTCTCCGGGTAAGCCCAAAACCCGGGCTATCTGAGGTGCGGCGGCTTTGGGAACGTCAGCCGCAACCGGCGGAGAATCGCTCCCGCCGTCAAGCGCGGGTTCAACCTCCGCCGCAACCACCGCAGCTTCGATTTCCGCCGGCTCTGCTTCAAGTTGAGCCTCGGCTGCGGCTACGTCTCCGACCTGCCCCGCTTCCACTTGAGGGATCTGGTCTTCAGCGACCGGAACCGCGGTTTCGAGGAAGGGCGGGGTAACTGGTTCGGCTTTCGGCATGGGCGCCGCCGGCGCTGAGGCGGCGGGCGCCAGCGCAGCCGGGGCAGCCGGGGCAGGTGCAGCCCCCGGCGCGGGCTGGCGCAGCAAAATAAACTTGCCTTTTCCCTGCTTGGCTTGCAGCGCTACGGCGTTTAAATCATCGGTTGTCTGAGAGAACAGCCGCCGCCGTAGACTTTCGGGCCCCTGACTGTGCACACTTGCCAGCGCAGTTGGGCTCCAGGCTTGCGATGGCTGGGCAGCCAGCAGCAGCACGTCGTTTACTTTAAAGTCCACCTGACTGAAGCTCACCGTGGATGCGCGCACCAGCCCTAATCCGCGGCCCGCCAGTTCCGGGTCATAGATATGGTGAAGACCATCCCCGGCGATCAGGTAAATATGAGTTTGACCCGATTGAGCGATAAAGATGCGCTCCGCGCGCAACACCGCCTGCGTCAACAGACCCACGCACTGGCGATTCGATCCAAGCTGGCGGTTGCGCTCGAGCAAAAGGCTGTTGAGTTCTTCTGCGGTTTTGCGCAGTGCAGCGGTCACCGAGCCGGTGGTGCGGTAGTAGAGTTGCGCCAGATGCGCCAGCGCCTGATCGCGCGCGTCGGGTGTAAGCGGCGAATTGCCTTCGAACGCCAGATAAAGCACCAGGCGGTCCTGGCTGCGTCCGCGCGCAGCCCGGCGGGGCGGTTCCGAGAAATACACCCCCACCATTTCGGGGTAATCTCGCCCCCCGTAGCGTGCAATCGGCAGAAGATTGAGGTCAAAAGTGGCGGTCATGCCGAGTTTTCCGACGCCCTGGCTGTCATCCAAACAATTATACTGGTAAAATGCTGCTTAATTCGCAAGCAATCAGAGTGAACATGCAGATTAAAGTCCTTAGAAACATCACCGAAGCTGACCAAATCGCCGAATCATGGAACGAATTGTTATCCTGTTGCAGTGCAAGTCATGTGCCGTTCTTACGGTTTGAATACCTGCGCACCTGGTGGGAAACGCTCGGCGGCGGAGAATGGCCGCATGGCGAGTTGTGCATCCTGACCGCCACCCGCCAGGACGGCGAACTGGTCGGGATTGCCCCGCTGTTCCGCACCCAGAACCGCGCTGCCCAGCCCGCCTTGATGCTGCTCGGCAGCATCGAGATCTCCGACTACCTGGATTTTATCGTCCGCACGCCAGACCTGCCCGAGTTCGCCCAGGCGCTTCTGCAGTTTCTCCCACGCCTGGCTGAACCCTCCTGGCAGGTTCTTGATCTATATAACCTGCCGGACGCCTCGCCAACGCTGCCGGCGCTTAAGGCAGCCGCAAAAGAACTGGGCTGGTCGTATCGCCAGGAACAGTTGCAGCCCTGCCCATACATCCCCCTCCCAGGGGACTGGGAGGCATACCTGGCGCAGATCGACAAGAAACAACGCCATGAGATCCGGCGTAAAATGCGCCGGGCGGAGGAATACCAGCCTCCGGTGCGCTGGTACATTGTCGACGATGAAGCAACGCTGGATCGCGAGATCGATGACTTTTTGAGCCTGATGGCGCAGGACCCCGCAAAGAGCAGTTTCCTGACCGATGTGATGCGGAGCCAGATGCGCGCCGCCATCCACACCGCCTTCCAGGCTGGCTGGCTTCAGCTCGCCTTCCTCGAATGCGGGGGGCAAAAAGCGGCTGGATACCTGAACTTCGACTTTGACGGGCACATTTGGGTCTACAATTCGGGCATCAATTTCGACTTTCGCGAGCTCTCAGGCGGCTGGGTGCTGCTGGGTCACCTGCTCAAATGGGCAATCGAAAACGGACGCCTCAGCTTCGACTTCATGCGCGGCGCTGAAGATTATAAATACCGTTTTGGGGGGATCGACCGGTACGTCGTCCGCGCAGTTTTAGAGCCGCCTCAATAAACCGGGCGGGGCATCCCAGCGCGGTTCAGGCGCACCCCCTCGGGTTCAGCGCTCCACAGCCCGGGGATGTGCGTTCCGCATTTTGGACAATCGCCCTGCGCCGTCAATCGGTAGCTCTGGATGACAAAACTGCGGCGCCCGATCACCTTCTCACCGCAGCCGGGGCAATAGGTGCTTTCGTACTCTCCCACCCGGCCCGGGATGTTCCCCGCATAAACGTAATTCAGCCCGGCTTCCTGCCCGATCTCAGCCGCCCGCAGCAGCGTGCTGACCGAGGTAGGCGGCGGGTCGGTCATCTTATAGTCGGGGTGAAAAGCAGTGACGTGCCAGGGCACCTCCGGCGAAACCGAGGCGATAAAGCGCGCAGCGTCCATCAGTTCATCGGTGCTGTCGTTGAACCCCGGCACGACCAGGGTCACCACCTCCACCCATAGCCCGCGATCGTGCGCCATCTGGATGCTGTCCAACACGTGTTGCAGAACGCCGCCCAGGCTGCGGTACTGGCGATCCTGCATGGTCTTTAGATCGATTTTCATCGCGGATAGATACGGGCGCAGATAATCGAGGACTTCAGGGGTCGCATTTCCATTGGAGACGAACACACATTTCAGCCCGGCTTCCTGCGCTTTGCGGAAGATGCTCACCGCCCATTCCGAAGTGATGAGCGGCTCGTTATAGGATGAAGCAATCACTTCTGCGCCGGCGCGCTGGGCAAGCTGCACCATGGCTTCAGGCAAAATCCGCCTCACTAACGCGACAGAATCGTCGGAAGCCGGGTCGCGCAGCGCCTGCGAGGTGAGATAGTTCTGGCAGTAGCCGCAGTGAAAATCACAACCCAACATGCCAAAGGTCAACGCCTCCGCGCCCGGGTACACATGGGAAAAAGGCTTCTTTTCGATCGGGTCAACTTGCAGCGCCGCCACATAGCCCCAGGGCACCCATAGCTTGCCATCTCGATTGAAGCGCACCTGGCAGATTCCCCGCCGCCCAGGTCGGATCAGGCAGCGGTGCCCGCACGCAAAACAGCGCAGCTCCTGGTCTTCCAGCGTCTCGTAGAGTTCCCCTTCCACCGTCATTGAATCCAACACATCGGATACCGTAGTCATTTCACACACTCCTGCGCTGACCTCTCGCCTCTTGCAGCCGAGCAGGTCAGCATCGCCACTAAAACAATCGCCCCTCTTTTAGCTTACGATGAAATTCCTTTGTTCTTCTATTATAATCAAAACCATGCTGACGGTTGTCATTCAGGCTGGCGGCGAATCGCGCCGCATGGGACAGGATAAGGGTCTGGTGCCCTTTTTGGGACAACCGCTCATTCTGCGCATGATCGAGCGCCTCAAACCGATCGCCGCAGAAATGATCATCACCACCAACCATCCTGCCGCCTACCAGTTCACCGGATTGCCGCTGGCGCCCGATTTGATCCCCGGGCGCGGCGCGCTCGGCGGGCTGTACACCGCCCTGAGCGCCGCCACACAGCCCCTGGCAGCCATCGTCGCCTGCGACATGCCGTTCATCAGTCCGGAACTACTCGCGGCTGAGCGCGATTTGCTGCTTGAAAAAATGGCGGATGCGGTGGTTCCGCACCTCGGCGATGGCGTAGAGCCTTTTCACGCCGTCTATCGTTGCGCCGCCTGCCTGCCACACATCAAGGCAGCCATCGACGCGGATAAATGGCGCGTGGACGCCTGGTTCAGCCGGGCAAACATCGTATTAATGCGCCGGCATCAGATCGAGGCATTCGACCCGGACCTGTCCAGCTTCATGAACGTGAACACACCCGCAGAACTCCGTCTCGCAGAAGAGAAAGCCCTGCGCCAGTAAATTCATCTTTGACAATCAATTTCATCTGGGAGCCAAAACCGTGTCAGAAACCAAGAAAACGCTACTTGTGATCGGCAGCCTCAACATGGACTTGGTCGTGACCGCCCCGCGCCATCCTGAAATTGGCGAGACGATCACCGCCAACGACTTTCACACTTTCCCAGGAGGCAAGGGCGCCAACCAGGCGGTTGCGGCGGCGCGCCTCGGCGGAAACGTCAAGATGATCGGTAAGCTGGGCTGCGACCCTTTTGGCGACCAGTTGTTCGAATCGATCACACGCAACGGCGTAGACGCCACGTTTGTCACGCGCGACCCCCAGACCCCAACCGGCGTGGCGCTGATCACCGTGGACCAGCAGGGTGAAAACACCATCCTGATTGTCGCGGGCGCGAACGGGCGGGTGACAGTCACGGACGTCCAGGCTGCCGCGCCGGCTTTCACAGACGCCGCGATCCTGCTGCTGCAACATGAGCTGCCGCAAGCAGCGGTTGAACAGGCGATTCACATGGGGAAGGCGCACGGACTGAAAATCGTGCTGAACCCCGCCCCCGCGCGCGAGCTGTCCGATGAGTTGCTTGCCGAGATCGACTACCTGGTTCCAAACGAGAGCGAGCTTTCTCTGCTGAGCGGCTTGAACTCGTTAGAGGCTTCGATCAGGATGCTGCTGAGCCGCGGTGTTCAACGCCTGATCGTTACGCTGGGGGGCGACGGAGCGATCCTGGCTACGCCCCAGCAACAGATCCACGTGCCAGCATTTTGCATCGAGCCGGTAGATACCACCGCCGCCGGCGACGCATTTCTCGGCGCTTTCACAGTGGCGTTGAGCGAGGGCGCCGACTTGCGCGAAGCGGCGCGGCGCGGCAATGCAGCCGGCGCCCTAACAGCCACCAAGCCGGGCGCTCAGCCCTCCCTACCCACCCGCCAGGAGTTGGAGCAATTCCTGCGCACCCGCGCCTCGGTTAAAGACTGAAGCCGCAGGACGACGTCCTGCGGCTTCAAGAAAGCTTTATCGCGAGGTTGGTTCAATCTCAGGCATGGGGCATTTTACCTGCCACCAGCCTCCCCAAAGTCTCTCCAAACCGGTGGACTTCTTCGACCGTGTTGTAATGCACCGGTCCGACGCGCAGCATTCCGCCCTGATCCTCCACCCCCAGGCGTTCGGTGACCGCCAGGGCGTAATAATTGCCGTCCCAGGCATAGACGTTGGCTTTCGCCAGTTCCTCGGCAAGCTGGCGCGGATGCCAGCCCTTGATGGTGAACGAGAAAGTAGGCACGCGCTGTTCCAACTGCCGCTCGTCCGCCAGCCCGTATAAGGTCAGCCCGGGGGTTTCCGACAGCACCTCCAGCACCGCCCGGCTGAGTTCGAATTCATACGCCCGCACCGCATTAAGCGCCCGCTTGAGCAGCAGCCGGCGGCTCTGGTACCGCTCTGCACCCTGGAAACCTGTCTCGCCGCCAAACTCCCGTCCCAGCCACTCGAAATACTCGACCGCGCCCAGCACCCCCGCAATCCCCTCGTGGTTCTGCGTGCCGGTCTCCCACTTGCCGGGCGAGTTGTGCGGCGCGGGGCGCACTTTGTATGCGGTCAACTCGTCCAACAAATCGTACCGCCCGTACAGGATGCCGGCATGCGGCCCAAAGAATTTATAAGATGAGCAGACCAGAAAATCACAGCCCAGGTCTTGCACGTCGATCGGGCCGTGGGCGGCGTACTGCACCGCATCGATGTACACCCGCGCCCCGGCGGCGTGCGCCATGCGCACGATCTCTTTCACCGGGTTGATCGTACCGAGCGCGTTCGAGGCGTAGCCAACTGCCACCAGGCGGGGGCGGTTTTCGAGGGCTTTTTCCAGATCTTCCAGGTTAAGCGTGCCGTTCTCAGGGTGAAAGTCCACCCAACGTACGGTGACGCCGCGATCTTGCGCCGCCAGCGCCCACGGGGTGATGTTGGCATCGTGATCCAGACGGGTGACCACGATTTCATCCCTGGCGCTCCACTGGCGCGCCAGCGAGCGGCTTAGATGCAGCGTGAGCGTTGTCATGTTATTGCCAAATACAATCTCCTCGGGGCGGGCGGCGTTCACAAAATCCGCCATCGCCTGATGAGCCTGCTCCAGCACTGCATCGGATTCAATGCTGGTCGCAAAAGCGCCGCCATGGTTGGCGTTATGATAAGTCAAGTAGGCAATAATTCGATCCAGGGATTTGCGGGCAATTTGGGTGCCGCCCGGGTTGTCGAAGAAAATCACCGGCCGCTTCAGAGAAGGAAATTGTTCGCGAAGAGTGGGCAAGTCAAGGGTCATTGGTTCCTCCAGAATATCCAGATGTGGGTGATTCCCGAATAACGGTTTTTTTAGTTTTTTAACGCGCTTGACGCCAGAGTGAGGGGGGCACCCTGGCGTCAAGCAAGAGTGAGTATATCATAATCTAGGCAAAAATCAAGGGATTTTTACTGCCTTTTTGGATGCCAGGTGAAATTTTAAGGTTAGCGCCCCAGGCGGGAGTCGAACCCACAACCTCGGCCTTAGGAGAGCCTCGCTCTATCCTTTGAGCTACTGGGGCGGTATAAAAATTATAACATGCGCCAGGGCGCTAGCCCAAGTCCCCGGTCGCAATCGCCTTTTTGACCTCTCCAATTGCCTGCGTCACTTCGATCTCGCGCGGGCAGGCTTCGGTGCAGTTGAAGATCGTATGGCAGCGGTACACGCCAAACTGACCGCTAAGGATTTTGAGCCGCTCCGCCGCGCCGCGGTCGCGGCTGTCAAAGATGAACCGGTGCGCGGTTACAATCGCGGCGGGACCGACGTACTGCTCGTTCACCCAGAACGAGGGGCAGGAGGTGGTGCAACAAGCGCACAGAATGCACTTCGTCGTATCGTCGAAACGTTCGCGCTCTTCGGAGCTCTGCAAGCGTTCTTTTTTCGGCGCGGGCTCGTCGTTGATCAGATAAGGCAGCACCGAGCGATAATTCTCAAAGAACGGCTCCATGTCCACAATCAAATCCTTGATCACCCGCAGCCCCAAGATTGGCTCGATCGTGATCTTCCCCCCATGCAGGTCCTTGACCAGCAGCTTGCACGCCAGACGGTTGTGCCCGTTGATCCGCATCGCATCCGAGCCGCAAATACCGTGCGCACACGACCGGCGGAAAGACAGCGTACCATCGAAGTTGCCTTTTATATATTCAAGCAAGTCCAAAACCCGATCAGTGGGTTCCGCCGTGACTTTATATTCCTCATAATGCGGTTTTTTGCCGTTTTCTGGGTTATAGCGGAATATTCTCAGTGTGACTTCCATCGTGGTCTCCTATACTAATAAACACGTTCTTTGGGCTGGTATTTGGTGATTACGACGGGTTTGTAACTCAACTCGATTTTCCCATCCCTCATCCAAGCCAGCGTATGTTTGAGCCAGTTCGCGTCGTCGCGCTTGGGGAAATCATCGCGGGCGTGCCCGCCGCGGCTTTCCGTGCGCGCCAGAGCAGAAGCGGCGGTTACCTCAGCCAGATCCAGCAGGTTTCCCAACTCCCAGATGTTCAGCAATTCAGTGTTGAAGATTTTACCCGTGTCCGGTTTGTGGATGCGTTTGAGGCGCGCTTTGAGTTCAGCGACTTTATCGAGCGCTTGCTGCATACCTGCCTGGGTGCGGAAGACGCCCACATCTTCAAACATGATCGATTTCATTTCGCTGCCAATCACATACACTTTCTCGTCACCATCGCTGTTGAGAATTTCGTCAAGCTGCTGACGGGCATATTCTGTCGGATCCGCCGGCAGCGCCTGAAAATCGGCGCCGTTGGCGTATTCGGCAGCGCGCAGCCCGGCGTGTTTGCCGAACACAATCAGGTCGAGCAGCGAATTGGTCCCGAGGCGATTTGCCCCGTGGACCGAGACACACGCGCACTCGCCCGCCGCGTACAGACCCGGCATAACGGTGTTGACTTCGTCGATCACCACCTCGCCATACTTGTTGGTCGGGATGCCGCCCATTGCATAATGGGCGGTCGGCTGGACGGGCATAGGCTGCGCCACGGGATCTACGCCCAGATAGGTGCGCGCAAAATCGACAATGTCCGGCAATTTCGAGAGCAGTTCCTCGCCGGTCACCACATATGGGGAACCGTCCAGGCGCTTACGACCGTCCAACGCGGCGTAGCGGTTGACCGTCTCGGGTCGCATATCCAGGTAGAGATAGCGCTTGCCGTTGATGCCGCGCCCCTCCTGCATTTCCAGGTACATCGCCCGGCTGACCACATCGCGCGAAGCCAGGTCTTTCACCGTCGGGGCGTAGCGCTCCATGAAGCGCTCACCCTTGTCATTGACTAAAATCCCGCCTTCGCCGCGCACTCCCTCGGTGATCAAGATGCCCATCCGATAAATGCCGGTTGGGTGGAACTGAAAGAACTCCATATCTTCCATCGGAATCCCGCGCCGCAAAAGCGCCGCAGGTCCATCGCCGGTGAACGAATAGGCGTTGGAGGTGATCTCCCAAATGCGCCCGTGCCCGCCGGTGGCAAAAATGACCGACTTGGCATGGAAGACGTGCAGCTCGCCGGTCGCCAGTTCAACCGCTGCCACACCCGCGGCTGCGCCGTTTTCGATCAGCACGTCCAGCACCTGGTATTCGTCAAAAAAATTGACGTGATTCTTGATACATTGCTGGTAAAGCGTTTGCAGGATCATATGACCGGTGCGGTCGGCGGCATAGCAAGCTCGCCGCACGGGCTTACCGGTCACGTTGTTGGTGTGCCCGCCAAACGGGCGCTGGGCAATCAAACCCTCTGGAGTGCGGGAAAAAGGCAGCCCCATGTGTTCGAGCTCATAAACCGCCGGAACCGCCTCATAACACATGAATTCGATCGCATCCTGATCGCCCAGGTAATCGCTGCCCTTTACGGTGTCAAAAGTGTGCCATTCGGGGTGATCTTCGCCCTCGTTGCCCAGCGCCGCGCCGACGCCCCCCTGAGCGGTGCCGGTGTGCGAGCGGGTCGGATAAAGCTTGCTCACCACCGCCGTGCTGGCTGTTCTCGAGGCATACAACGCCGCCATCAATCCCGCGCCGCCGGCGCCCACCACAATCACGTCAAATTGATGATAATTGCTCATTCTTTCTCTCCCAGTTTCAGGCTCAGTTTCAGGATGCCAGAATCACATATATGCCAAAAATGAGCATGAAAATCCACAGCAAGAAAATGACGCCGCGCCCAAGCGCGCGCGCCCACGAATTCCTCATGTAATCTTCGACCACCACGCGCACGCCGTTCAAGCCGTGTGTGACCGCAAAGAACAGCATCAACATTTCCATCACCTGCCACCAGGCGTTAGACCAGCCCAGGGTGACATCGGGGATGTTGGTGTCCACTACGTGGTTCGGGTTGGGGAAAAAAGTCCAGCGCGCCAGCGCGCCGATATCGACCTGCTGGCGAGCGCCCATTACGAACGCCATCACAATGCCGATGAAAGCCAGCAAGTACATGACCAACCCAGAAATGCGCGTAAAAATCCACATCATATATTCAAAACTGAAGCCAATTTGAGGAGCGGGTCTGGAACTCATCTTAGTCTCCTGTCGTTTTCGATGCCGGGCTCTAACCGCCCTGCAATTGGTTCAGGATCATGACCACGACCGTCATCCCGTAAGCTGGAATGAAGATCAGCCATTGCAGCCAGGTCGCCTCGCGCTGATACTTGATCAGCCGCGGCCAAAGGTCCAGGATGATGACCCGCAAACCGTTCAACGCATGGAAAAGCACGATGAAAATCATCACAAACTGGAAATAGATCGATTCGTAAACGGTATTGATCGCAGTGGCAAAGTCGCTGCCAAGCTGCTGCATGAAGAACGAGGAAATCACGTGCAGCCCCACAAACAACACGATTGCCAGACCGCTGATCCGGTGAAGCGCCCAGGAAATCATCGGTCCTCCACCCCGGTACTTGATGCCTTTCAGACCGACATTTCTTTTTAGAGCCATGTGCGTCTCCTCTTCAAGTTCAAGTATGGTCTTATGTGGGTTTTTCAGCAGTAAACTATTAGAATGATTATGCTTTTTAAGACATTGTTCCTGGCAATACAATGAAGAAATTCTACCACGCTTCTCCATTTGCTGAAATTGCAGCCTAAACATAACCCGAAGCTGCGCCTTTACGCTTGAAATTCACCCCTAACCCAGGTAAAATTCACAGTTGTAAATACAACCAGGAAAATGTTCCAGAAATAACCTGTAAACCAACGGATATTTATCGAATAAGGAGGACTGGATGGCAAAATCCCCCCATATGTCGCGGAACGACTTTGTTAAAGGTGTGGTGGGAATTATAGGAACAATCATGGGGATCGTTATCGGTCTGCCAGCAATTGGGTATATCCTCTCCCCAGCTCTGAAGACCCAAACCTCTGACGCGTGGATTCCTCTGGGACCGCTCGAAAACTACCCGGTTGGCACTCCGACCCCTTTCAGTTTTACCCGCTCGAAAGTCGCCGGATGGCAGAAGACCACCAACAGCTATGGCGTCTACGTGCTGCGCAAAACGGAAGCTGATACCACCGTCTTCTCCAATATTTGCACCCATCTAAGCTGCCGGGTGATCTGGCACGAAGACATTGCTCAGTACGTTTGCCCCTGTCACGATGGACATTTCGCCAAAACCGGCGCGATCGTCAGTGGTCCACAACCGCGCCCGCTCGACACCTACGAGAACAAAGTGGAAGATGGCAACCTGTTCATCCACTTCGTAGAAGGATAAGCCCGATGAATAAAGCGTTTGCCTGGCTCGACGAAAGACTTGGTTTGACGACCATTTACAATGTGGTGCTCGACCGCAAAGTGCCCAAAGTAAACTGGTGGTTCACATTGGGCAGCGCCAGCGCCATCCTGTTTGCGCTGCAAGGGGTGACCGGCATGTTCCTGGCGATTTATTACGTTCCTTCTCCGGAAAGCGCCTACGACAGTGTGAACTTTATAATGAATGGAGTCTCCTTTGGCTGGTTGATCCGGGGCATCCATCACTGGGGCGCCTCGCTGATGGTCATCGTGGTTTTCATGCACATGCTGCGCACCTTCTACTACGGCGCTTATAAATACCCGCGCGAGTTCACCTGGATCACCGGGGTAGTTTTGCTGCTCTGCACGTTGGGGATGGGCTTCACCGGTTATCTGCTGCCCTGGAACCAGCGAGCGTACTGGGCAACCACGGTCGGCACTGAAATCCCCGGCACCTTTCCATTCATCGGTCCTTTCATAACGAGTGTGCTGCGCGGCGGCGCAGACCTGAGCGGGCTGACGCTCACGCGTTTCTTCGCCATCCATATCTGGTTCCTGCCCGCGCTAATCGCCGCGCTGATCGGTGTGCACATCTATATGGTCATCAAGCTGGGCATCTCCAGCATCCCCAGCCAAGAAGATTGAGCAGAGGAGCACGACCTTGAACGACGAGCAAAAACAACGCTATCTCGAAAAGTATCAACAAGCCAAGCAAAAGGGCGTGAAATTCTTCCCCGACATCATCTATAAAGACTTGCTGATGTCGTTTGCTTTGTTTATTATTCTGGTAATGCTGGCGACCTTTGTCGGCGTGGCGAACGAGCCCAAGGCAGACCCCAGCGACAGCAGCTACATCCCCCGCCCAGAGTGGTATTTTCTGTTCCTCTTCGAAATGCTGAAATTCTTCCCGGGCAAAATCGAATGGCTCGGCACGGTTGTGCTCCCCACGTTGGCGATCCTGGCGCTGTTTTTGCTGCCCTTCCTGGATCGCAGCCCGGCGCGCCACCCGAGCAAGCGCTGGCGCACCATCAGCGTTATGGGGGTAGTCGTGCTGGCAATGATTGGCTTGACCATCCGGGCGGTCATCACCACCCCGCCCCAGGCAGAAGCCGAGAGCCTGGCAGCCAGTTTGGGCGAGAGCATTCTGGTCGGTCAGGACTTGTACTCCGTCAACTGTGTGGAATGTCACGGACCGGATGGCGAAGGCGGCGAGATCCAGGGCGTAGAGGGGTTGGAAGGTTATCTGATGAAACCTATCAACTCTCAAGATGAGATGTACACCCGCTCGGACGAAACGCTTTTTGACATCATCAACTACGGTCAGCCCGGTCAGGGCATGCAGCCGTTTGGGAAAGCCTACGGGGGCGAGCTTTCCGTGAGCGAGATCGAAACGATCGTCAATTTCATGCGCTATACCTGGGACGACCGGGCTGAGATCCCGGAAGAAGTGAGCCAGGCTTCTGCCGTACCGGCGCTGGGGGAGAACGAGGTGCCCTCTTACGATGTGTACATCGCGCCGCTGGTCAAGCGCAATTGTGTTTCCTGCCACCGCCCAGGCAAGAAGAACAACAATTACTTGATGGAAACCTTTGACGAGATCATGAACTCCGGCGATCACGCTCCCAATGTGATCCCCGGCGACCTGAACAGCAACCTGATCCGCATGCTCAACCGCGAAGAGATTGACGCTGGCGGACCAATGCCACCCACCAAAGCGCTCAAGCCGGAGATAATCGAGATCTTCACCCGCTGGGTGCTTGGCGGCGCCCCTCAGACCGCAGAGGAAGCCGCGGCTGCCAGCGGACCTATAACAACCACGCTGACCGCCCCGACTACGCCGCTCACCGTGACGCTTACCGCGCCCGAGGTCACTGCCTCTCCCTCCCCTTGAGGCTGCGTCCGGTCAGACAAAATAAATAGAAGACGGGGCTGTCATCCTGCTGACAGCCCCGTTTGCACAGCAGGTGGATAGTCTCTTTCAGGGAGTCTCTAATCCTGCTGGGCAGTTCTTGGGGGTGTCGCGCGGCGTGAGCAACTGCACGCTGTCATTTGTAAAGGTGCGGATGGGCTTGTAATAACACAGCAGCGGCGCGACCACCCATTTCTGCCAGGCATCGTTTTCCTCCCCCCACCTAAATTCCGATCCTTTCTCGATCAAGAAAAGCGGCGGCGCCACAATCAGCGCAAACCGTTTGTTGCGCAGGTCCTCATAAAAGTCGGCAAAATAGCGCGCATTATCTGCCATTGCCTGATCCATCACATATTTCTTCTCATACTCCGCAACCAGGGGCATGTCCTGGATGTATCCAAATGTGAGCAACTGACGCTGGTCCATGAACAGCACCTCTCCAGCTTGCGCTGCCCGTTCAACCTGCTTTCTGATGACTTTGAGAGTCTCGGCGGTTTCAGCGCGCGGCGGCAGATCCAGCCCAACGCCTACCCAGAGCGCATTCCAGGCGGGGATGAGCAACGCCAGCGCTAATGCGGAACGCGGCAGCCAGCCCAGCCCCTCTGTTTTTAAGCCCCCCAGATCGCGCAGCAGAATTGCAGCCAAAAACGCCAGCGAAATGAGGAACATATCCAGATTGTGCAAGTTATTGCCGCCGCCGATCTTCACGCTCATTACCAGCCCCGCCCCGAGAAGAGCCAGGCTGGGCAGGCTGAACGCCAAAATCTGCACCCAGTTGAGCTTCCAGCGCCCGCTGGCTTGCGCCCAGATTAAAAGCACGACAAGCGGAAGCACGGCAATCGCCAGCGATAACAGCAGCCCCAAAGAAGAAGTGGAGTTTGGGAACAGCCGGTACCAGAGCAGCGGCTGGGAAAGCGAGGTCCCCTGCGCGATTTTCGCCGGTCGAAAAAGTTTGGGGTTTGCCAACGCGCCTCCGGCTAAACCAGCCAGCGCCGCCACCGCAACTGGGATCAGGCGTTTGGCGGCGGCAAGCCATCCCTCACCCTTTTTCAGTCGAAAATCCGCCAGCATCAGAAAACCCGCCCAGGTTGCGCTGGCTGGCAGCCAGGTCCAGCGGCTCAGGCTGGCGTAGTACCCAGCCAAGGCAGCGCCAAAAGCCGAGAGCAGCCACCGGCTCAGGCTGACCGTCATGATCAGAAGAATGGCGCTTAGGATCAGCGGGGTATAGATCGGTCCTTGAGCCAAAAACAGAAAGAACCACATGCCAAACAACCAGCGCTCCCGCCCGCCGATCCGGCTCCAGCGCGCCAGCAGATAACCCAGGAGGAGGTGCGGCGCGGTCGATAGAAACGCATTCCAAAGCCGGTGAGCCCAAATCGGCAAATCCCTCACCAGGAACGCCAGCCCCCAGAGCAGCGACCGACCTACCGAATCATAGGTACCGTCAGGCTGTCCAACAAACTGATAACGCCCGCTCCCAAACGGGATCGAATAGTCGTACAGCCGGTTGCCTTCCGACCAGGAGAGCGAAAAGGGGTAGGCGGTAACCAGAGTCAAGAAGGACCCGAAAACATAGCCGGTCGCGGTCAACAGAACCCCAAATGCGAAGTCGGCGCCGGTGAGCGGCTGGGTTGGGCTGCGACCGGCAAACAAGCCAGCCAGAAATCCCGCCAGCAGCAGCGCGCCCAGGCGGATGTAACCGGCTGGGAGCAGCTGCCCGAGCGGGGTGAACAACAAGATCAAGCCCGGTAACAGCGCCAGGAGGAACGCCAGCAGCCACCTGAACGCTCCCAGGCGCTCGCGCAGCCGAATCAACCACCCGCCGGCAATTCTTACTCGTTCAGGCGCCCAGATCTGCGCCAGCAAACCGAGCGCTGCCAGCAGAAAAATCAAACTGCCCACGGCGGCAGTCAGTCTGAGCAGCGTAATCCCAAAACCGGCTTTGAGCCCGTTGCCCAACAAAGATTGATAAATATCCAGACTGAGGAACACCCAAACTGCCAGCAGTCCCAGGCTGATCAAGATTCGAAAAACGTTGGCATTGCTCGGGTTTTGTTTCTTCATTGCAATCTCAGAAATATGCGGATGCGCGAATCCCCGCGGCAGGTCACTGTGGGCGGCGTCAGCGGGAGTTGGATCGTCGTTGCCCCAAGCGCGTCGCGGTATTTTTGGCTGTAGATCCGGTCTTCGATCAACACGACGTCAGCTTCCTGCAGCCATTGCTGATCCAGTGCGCGATTCCAACGTCCTTCGCGCAGCAACAGCTCCGGATCGCCGTCCAGGTAAAACGAATAGCCATCGTTAATTTGGGGCGGATAGATGCGGATGTCCGGGACGTACAGCAGCGGCGCCGCTGAGAGCCCACCGCGCCAGTACACCAGCGAACCCGGCGGGATGTTTTCCCTCAAGTATTCGCCCAGGATGCGGTTGGACGCGATGACATCGCCGGCGCAGTCGTACGTCGTATAACCGCCGCCCAGCAGGATGGTCGGAGAAAGCAGCATCCCCAAAATCAACGTGATCACCAGCGCAAAGTAACCGGCTGAGAGCCGTTGAGTTGGAGCGCCGTTCGCCGCCGCGCGCCGCCGCAGACGCCCAAAAACGTATCCTGCAGCTAGCAGGAGAAGACCCAGCCCAAGCCCCGCCAGGGCAGGCACCAGCTTGCGCAAGAGCTGGACATCCAGCCCAAATTTGTTCACGATCAGCGCGCCGATCGAAGCGGAACCGGTCTCGCCAAACTTGCCCAATAAGACGCGCGGAACCTGGACTTCCAACAGCCAGTTGCCGGTTTCTTCGAATGTGCTGTAGCCAATGCCGGCGGTCAAGATCAACAGAACCGCGGCAATCAGCATTTGCCGCCAGAGCGGCAGTGTTTTGGACCAGGTTGGGGCGGATACGATCAACAGCAGCAGCCCCAAAACCGAGAAAAACGCCAGGTAACCCGCAAAACAAAACGGACAGTAGTCCTTGACCAGCGCAGCCCACATGTGCGTCAGCAGCAATACCAGGTAAAGGACCGAGAGGAACACCGCAACCTTGAAGTCGCTGGCGCTCCGCCAGTCGCGCCTGGGGGGCCAGAGCAGCCAGACGCAGAACACCCCCACCGCGGCGACGAATTGGAACCGCAGCCCCTGGAAAAAACTCAACACCTGACTCGCCAGGTCGGTCTGCGGCTTCCAGACCGGGGTGGCATGTAACCCAAGCCGCCAGCGGTTCAGAAAAGGCGAGATCGCCTTCGGTATCTTGATATACAGCCGCATGATGTCCGGCCAGTAGATGGCATGTCCGATAAACAGGGTCAAGCCGCCCACCAGGAGCGCCAGCATGCCCGCTTTTCGTCCGTGCTGCCAGAATATATAAACAACCAGAAAAGGGAAAAAAGGCAGCATGTTAAAGCGGGTCAAGCCCATCAGGGCTGCGATCCAGGCGCCCAGCCCAATCTGCCAGAGCGGGCGCTTCTCTCCCAACACAAACACCAGCGCCCAAACCAACATGCAAGCGATCAGCCCCTGCGATACCGCCGTGCTGTAGGGCTTGAGCAGCCCGGGGTTCAAAGCCATCACCCACACCGCGCCGGCAGCCCACCAGGCGCCGCCAAGCCGCCGCGCCAGGATCCAAATGCCAAGCAGTTGGAACAACGTCAGCGCGACTGCAAAGTAGCGCGCCGCGGCTAAACCCGGACCGAACCATTGCTGGATCGCCCCCGGGATCAAGAAAGCCAGCGGCATGTGGTTCGTCCAGGGACCATAAGCCTGAAAAGGCTGGTACTGACCGCTTACGAACAGATAGCCTTTGAGTAAGTAAGCCCCCTCATCCAGGACGGAAACCTGGGTGTGGGCATACATCCATAACTGCCAGGCGCAAACCGCCGCGCCCAGCAGCGCTGCCACGCCAGCCAGCCAGCGAATCGAAGCGATCCGGGCGAGTCGATCCCTCAAATGCGCGTGGTCCTTCTAACCCATGTGGGCGATCACTGCATCCCCAAACTCAGAGCACTTGAGCAGTGTCGCGTTTTCCATCAGGCGGTGAAAATCGTAGGTGACGGTTTTGGCGGCGATCGCACCCTCCATGCCTCGGATCACCCGGTCGGCTGCTTCGTCCCACCCCATATATCGCAGCATCATCTCACCGGAGAGGATCACCGAGCCAGGATTGACCATGTCCTTGTCGGCGTATTTGGGCGCCGTGCCGTGGGTTGCTTCAAAAACTGCATGACCCGTGGCGTAGTTGATGTTGCCGCCCGGGGCGATCCCAATCCCGCCCACCTGGGCAGCCAAGGCGTCCGAAAGATAATCGCCGTTCAGGTTCATGGTCGCCAGCACGTCAAATTCGCGCGCCCGCGTGATCGTCTGTTGAAAAACGATGTCGGCAATCACATCTTTGACGAGCAGCCGGCCGCTCTTGAGCGCTTCATCTTGTTCGGCGTTGGCTGCCGTTTCGCCTTTCTCGGCTTTGGTGCGCTCCCACTGAGCCCAGGTATATACTTGGGCGCCAAATTCGGTCTCGGCGGTTTCGTACCCCCAATTGCGGAACGCGCCCTCGGTATATTTCATGATGTTGCCCTTGTGCACCAGCGTGATGCTGCGCCGCCGGTTTGCCAGCGCCCAGGTAATTGCAGCCCGAACCAGGCGGGCAGTGCCCTCCTGCGAAACCGGCTTGATCCCAATTCCGGCGCTCTCGGGGAAGCGGATTTTTGCAAATTCCTGTGGGAACTCCTGCTGCAAAATCTGCTTAAAACGCTGGTTCTCGGCTGTGCCGTTCTCGAACTCGATCCCGGTGTAGATGTCCTCCGTGTTTTCTCGAAAGACAACCATATCCACGTATTCGGGGTGTTTAACCGGCGAAGGCACCCCGTTGAAGTAACGCACCGGTCGCTGGCAAACGTACAGGTCCAGCGCTTTGCGCAAGGCAACGTTGAGCGAGCGAAACCCGCCCCCAATGGGCGTGGTCAGGGGACCCTTGATCCCGACCAGGAAGTCCTTAAAAGCCGCGATCGTCTCGTCTGGAAGCCAGGAGCCAAACTGGTCGTAGGCTTTTTCGCCGGCAAACACTTCCATCCACTGGATGCATTTGCGGCCCTGGTACGCCTTCTCCACCGCCGCGTCCAGCACCCGCACCGCGGCTTTCCAGATATCCCGACCGGTGCCATCCCCTTCTACAAACGGCACGATCGGGAGGTCAGGGACTTGCAGCTTGCCATTTTGAATTGTGATCTTCGCCCCGCGTTCGGGCGCTTTCATCATCGTGTATTCCATTTTCGGTTACTCCGCTGCATTCACATCAGATTTACTGACTGGAATTATAGCAAACAAAGGTGAGGTTTGTCATAATGCAAAAACGAGATAGTTAACTACTTCAGGAAGATCGACATGCTATATAATATAGGGCAAAGTCAAGCAACCCTGCCTGGAGCGCAATTCATGACTATCGAAAAATTTACCCCCCAAATCGATATTAATAAAACAAAAATAAATGGAGATGGAAACGAATGGCATGCTCTAGATCTCGAGGAGGTGCTTGACAAGTTCGATACCGAGGCTGGGATCGGTCTCAGCGACGAAGAAGCTGCTAAAAGGCTGGAGCAATACGGTCCAAACCAACTTGCCGAAAAGCCTCCGGTGAGCTTCTGGAAAATGCTGTGGGACCAGTTCAATAACTTCATCGTAATGCTGCTGATCGCCGCATCGATAATCTCGGCTCTGCTCGGCGATTATGTGGAGGCGGCGGCGATTATGGCAATTGTGATCTTGAACGCCACGCTGGGCGTGTTCCAGGAGCGGCGCGCCGAACAGGCTCTGGCAGCGCTGAAAAAGCTTGCCGCGCCTGAAGCCCACGTAATCCGCGGCGGTTCGCGCAAGATCATACCGTCAACCCAGGTCGTGCCGGGCGATCTGATCCTGCTGGAGGCTGGCAATTACATCCCCGCCGATGTCCGATTAATTGAAGCGGTCAACCTGCGCATCGAGGAGGCGGCGCTCACCGGGGAATCGGTCCCGGTTCAGAAGGACGCCGCAATCCGCCTCGAAGCGCAGATCCCGCTGGGCGACCGGAAGAACACCGCTTTTATGGGGACCCTGGTCAGCTATGGGCGCGGGCGCGGGGTGGCGATCAGCACAGGTATGCACACCCAGATCGGTCTGATCGCCGAGATGCTGCAATCCGTTGAAGAAGAAGAAACCCCGCTGCAAAAACGGCTGGATCAACTGGGAAAGACCCTCGGATGGGCTGCGCTGAGCATCTGTGGCATGGTTTTCGTAGTCGGATGGCTGCGCGGCTATGATCTGCTCGACATGTTTCTTATCGCCGTCAGCCTGGCGATTGCCGCCGTGCCGGAGGGTTTGCCGGCGGTTGTCACCATCAGCCTGGCGCTAGGCATGCGCGAAATGATCAAACGCCATGCCCTGATCCGCAAGCTCTCCTCCGTCGAAACGCTCGGCTCGACGACCGTGATCTGCTCGGATAAGACCGGCACCCTGACGCAAAACGAGATGACCGTCACCCGCATGTGGGTTGCCGGTCGTTCTTTCTCGATCAGCGGGGGCGGTTATGCCCCGACCGGGGATTTCTCGGTCGACGATCAGGTCATCGATCTTAAAGATTATCCCGCCGCATTGACGAATTTATGGGTGGCGGCTTTGAATAACGACGCCGACCTCGAGGTCAGCGGCGCCAGCGCCGATAAAGAGACTTTTCGGATGGTAGGCGACCCGACCGAAGGCGCCTTGATCGTCGCCGCGGCGAAAGCCGGCGCCAGGAAGCTCGAGCTCAACCAGGCTTACCCCCGCGTTCAGGAAGTGCCGTTCGACTCGGTTCGCAAACGCATGGTCACCATCCATAAAATTGTTACGCCGCGGTCCGAAGACATATCGCCCTTCAATGACAGCAATCAAAAAGAATGGCACGCCATCACCGTCAAAGGCGCCCTCGACCTGGTGTTAGATCTATGCCAGGCTTATCAATCCATGGACAATCAGATCGAACCCCTGGACGAGACCATGCGCATGCAAATCCTGGCTGCCAACGATCTTATGACCCAAGACGCATTGCGCGTGCTGGGTATGGCTTACCGGCTGACGCCTAACATGCCAGACGCCTCCGATCCGAACGATCTTGAAAAGGATCTAGTTTTCACCGGGATGATCGGGATGATCGATCCGCCGCGCCCCGAAGTGCCGCCCGCGCTGACCACCGGTCGCAAAGCCGGGGTGCGCACGGTCATGATCACCGGCGATTACGCCAACACCGCCCGGGCGATTGCCGAATCGATTGGGTTGATGCAGCCCGGGCACCAGGTACTCACCGGTCCCAGCTTGAACGAGATGGACGACGAAACCCTACAGCGCGAGGTCGAATACACTGACGTGTTTGCGCGGGTTTCCCCAGAGCACAAGATGCGCATCGTCGAGGCGCTGCGCTCCAACCGCGAAGTCGTGGCAATGACCGGCGACGGGGTTAACGACGCCCCTTCGATCAAACGCGCCGACATTGGAATCGCAATGGGGATCACCGGGACCGACGTGGCAAAGGAGAGCGCCGATATGGTGCTCACCGACGATAACTATGCCAGCATCGTTTCAGCGGTCGAGCAAGGGCGCATCATTTACGATAACATCCGCAAATTCGTCTTCTTCCTGCTCTCCTCCAACGTGGCGGAAATTATGATCATCTTCCTGGCTACGCTGGCAGGCTTGCCCACCCCGCTGACGGCGATCCAGCTTCTGTGGCTCAACCTGCTCACCGACGGCGCGCCAGCCCTGGCGCTGGCAATGGAAAAGGGCGATCCAGACATCATGAAGCGCAAGCCTCGCCCGGCTCACGAGCCGATCATCAACTCCTCCATGGGCTTGGGCATCACCATCCAGACCATTACACAAACCGGCGCCACGCTGACCGCCTTCTGCCTTGGTCTGCTCTGGCACCTGCAGGAAACGATCCCGGCGGGCACGAACGTGTTTGGGACGATCGGCTACCTGCTGCGCTACGACTGGCGCGGCGTGGATGTGCAGACCGCCGAAACCATGGCTTTCGTCACCCTCTCGATGTGCGAGTTGTTCCGGGCGTACACCGTCCGCTCCGAGCGCCAATCGATCTTCAAGATCGGGGTGTTCTCCAACCGCTATATGCAGTACGCGGTGGGTTTTTCGATCGTCTTGCTGCTGCTGGTGGTGAACGTGCCGTTCTTACAGCCAATTTTCAACACCCACTCCATGAGCCCGCTTGAATGGGCGATCGTGATCGGGCTGGCGCTGATCCCGGCGATTTCCGAGGAAATCACCAAGGTCTATCTGCGTTGGAAGAGCCGGCAGATCCGGCGCAGAACCCGCCTGGCTCATTAGCCTCAGGCGCGCTGCGTTCGCTCGCTCTCAACCTTTGAAAACGTCAGCGATGGATGTTGTGGTTGTATAGATGCTTCACTACGCGGCTTAATTCAGGTATCCGGCAGTAAATCGCGTTCAATCTAGCATACACCCTTCAATATGTAAGCAGATGTGTCATTCGAGGAGAACGCCGAATTTACACACTGTTTATCATCCCACCGATTGGGGTTTTTCGTGACTGATGAACATTTTCTGCATTCGATGTAAATTCTGCTCTTGTGTTTTATCTCGTCGTACCTGTCAAGCGGTAACTTTCTATCTTAAGTACCTTTCTTATAAATGACCAACTGATGGTTTAGAGTAAAATTGCAGTATGAGAAAAGTCAAAGATCAAGCTGCTGTGGTTTATTCTGTTAATCGCTCAACCAAAATGCCATTTTGGAATGAGATTGTCTGCGGAGATAGTGCAGATTTACTTAAATTAATTCCAGCTAATAGTATTGACTTAGTGATCACATCGCCCCCATATTTTCAACAACGAGAATATGATGGTGGTGGAGTTGGCAACGAGGAAAAACCGCATGAATATATTTCCGCGCTTATGGAAATTTTTTGTGAGTGCGTCCGCGTAATAAAGCCAACGGGAAGTATTGTTCTTAATATTGGTGATAAGTATGAGGATAGCAGCTTATTGCTTATGCCTTACAGGTTTGCATTAGCTGTAACAGAGCAATGTGGAGTCAAGCTTGTTAACAATATAACATGGGTAAAATCAAACCCTACACCTCGACAATTTAAGCGTAGGTTAGTTAGCAGTACAGAGCCTTTTTTCCATTTCGTAAAATCACAAGAATATAAATATTTCCTTGACGAATTCTTGAAACCCATTGAAGAGCCAAAGACTAATAATAATGACATTGGAACTGGAGAGAATATTGGCAAAAAATATTTTCTCCTGATCGAACAATCTAAACTCACGCCAAAGCAAAAAGGAATGGCTAGAAATGCGTTAGAAGAAGTTATTGGGGAAGTACGTAATGGCGAAATTCAAGGATTTCGTATGAAAATCAGAGGTATTCATTCAGAACCTTTTGGCGGACAAGAAGGCGGTAGAAAAATTCAGTTAGACAAAAATGGATTTACCATTATTCGTATTTATGGCAATCCATTAAAGAAAGATGTTATCATAACGCCTGTTGAGTCACTCAAAAACTGTCCTCATCCCGCTATTTATCCAATCAAAATAGTAGAAGAGTTTATAAAATTGCTAACTCAAAAAGGCGATATTATTCTTGACCCATTCGTAGGATCTGGCTCAACAGCGGTAGCCGCTTTTCAAAGTGAAAGAATTTATATTGGTTTTGATATTAGTGAAGAGTATTGTCTCTATGCTCAAAAACGTTTAAGCAGTGTACGACATCAACTATCCCTTTGGGAAAAAAACAATGCCAACACCTAACAAAATCATAGAAGTAGCCTACGAACAAGCCCAGGAAGAATCGTTGGAAGAAGCTTTATCTGGTCTATCAAGCGAAACCATTCACGATTTGAGGATTATTGTAGACAACGCTGAAACTCAAAAAGCAGTTCTAGGTGTTACATTGACTTCACTTGTATATAAAGTTTTCGAGCCTGAACAGGATATTCGTAGACATCAGATGGGTATGAAAGATGGTTATTCAGGCAGAACATTTGATACAAAATATGTCACACCTTTTCTAAAAGAAAAATTTCCTCATTTCGCAATGGCCGAAAGCGCATGGTTAACACGTTCTCTAGAGCAACCCCGACCATATAACTTGGATTTCCCTGGAAGAATTCGTAATAAAGTTTTGAAAACTGCCTTTTTGAAAACCCTAGACCGTATTCAAACCGATAGCGAACTCGCACCTAAATTCTTGATTGCTTTAATGTGCCTTATGCTAGAAGCAAGAACACAAGATGAACAACTTTTTACCAAAGTCCAAGTAGTCAGTGACGTAACGATTGCAAGAATCATAGATGCTTTGAGTCTGCACATTCTTCATAACTATGGCAGGGGAGTTGTTGGAACTGCTCGGCTGCCAGTTTTAGCGATTTTCTCAGTCTACAATTTACTCATGTTAGACGTTAAAAGGTATTCCGGAAAACGTCTTTCACCCCTCGAAGCACATACAAGTCCTGATTTGCGGACAAAATCGCTGGGTGATATTGATGTAAATAATGCGGATAACTCTTGCTTTGAATCGGTTGAAATTAAATATAATAAGCCAATTACCGCTGATATGATTGGTGTAGCTTATCGAAAAATTAGAGACACGGAAATTGATCGCTATTATATTTTGACAACCAGTGAACCAAATATTGATGACCAAGAATCGGTTATCCAGGAAATAGAAAAGTATAAAAAGATTCACTCGTGCCAGATTATTGTTAATGGTGTTATCCCTTCACTAAAGTACTACTTGCGTTTACTAAGCAACCCGCAAGACATTATTGACGAGTATACCAGATGGCTTGAATTTGAATATCGGCATGCAAGTGGCATTAAGAGAGATCATTTGAGGTTTTGGCAAGAAATACGTCAAACCGTGTTGAACCTTAAGGATCCCGAAGGCGAAAATGCTACCTAATAACCATTTGCACTTGATCGTCTTTGGCGCGGGTGCGTAAACGCAAAACCTCTTATAAGCGTCATTGTTTATCGGATAGCCTCTCGCTACAATCTAAATCAGATAACGCATACCATCAAATTAGAAAAGGACGTTTGCTATGCATTCGGTTTTAGAGTCTTGTTGGTCGGATTGGCGGATAGGCATCGGCGCCGCAACCGGGATAGCGGCTGGCGCCGGGTTGATAGGCGCCTGGCTGACCCCGCGCGGTCCCGTGACAACGCTCCAGGCGCTGGCGTCAATGGCGATAGCTCTCGCCATCGGCATCCTGGCGGGGCTTGTCATGGGCAGCCGGTGGAGCATGCTGATCGCGCCGGTGGTGTTTGTCGTGGTGTTCGAACTCGCCCGGCTGAGGGTCGTTGGTCCCACTGTGGACGGCATCCACCTCGGTTCGACGTACGGCGTCATCGCGTTCGTCCTGGGACGCCTGGTTCACGGTTTGCTCGTCCTGGCGCCGATGATCCTGGGCGCGGCTTACGGGGTTCAGTTCGCGGCGCTTCTCGGAAGAACTGCAACCGCCGCCGCTGGAGTCGCCAGCTGGGGGCTCATCGCGCTTGCCACGCTGGCGTTGATTGCGGTTGCCGTCATGGTCGCCCGACCTGCCGCCACCCACCCGATCATCGGCTCCGACGGCAAACCATTCCCCGGCAGTATTGCCGAACTGATTACCGTCCCCATCGGCGGTCATAAGCAAGCCATGATGATCCGGGGGCGGAGCGCCAAAAACCCCGTCCTGCTGTACCTGGCTGGTGGGCCTGGCGGCACCGACCTCGGAGCCATGCGCGCCGACGTCGCGCTCGAGCAAGACTTCGTGGTGGTCACCTGGGAGCAACGCGGCGCGGGCAAGTCTTACTCGGCTCTCGACCCGGTAGAGACGCTGACCCTGAATCAGATGGTGAACGATGCCATCGAAGTGACCGACTATCTGCGGGGGCGGTTCGGCGTGGACAAGATCTATCTGGCGGGCAATTCGTGGGGTACCATCCTCGGTGTGCTGGCTGTGCAGCAGCGCCCAGATTTGTTCTATGCTTACGTGGGCACGGGGCAGATGGTCAGTCCGCGCGAAACAGACCACATGTTCTATGAAGACACGCTGGCGTGGGCAGAACAGACTGGCAACAACGCGCTGGCTGCCACATTGCGCCGGAACGGGCCTCCACCTTACAACAACCTCCTCGATTACGAACCCGCGCTCTCCCATGAGCACGACTGGAATAGCTATTCGGAACTCGATCTAAGCAAGGAGATGCCCAACAACCTTTTCGTGCCTGAAAACACGCTGATGGATCGGATCAACGGGTTGCGATCGTTTCTCGATACGTTCTCGGTGCTCTACCCCCAACTCCAGAACATCGACTTTCGCCGTGACCTCCCCGCTCTCGACGTCCCCGTATATATGGTGATCGGCAAGCACGAAGCCCGGGGTCGGGCGGTCCTGGCAAACGAGTGGTTCGAGATGCTCAAGGCGCCGTCAAAGGAGAAGATCATCTTCGAGCATTCCGGTCATCGTCCCTTGTTCGAAGAACCGGCGGCGTTCGCCTCGTTGATGGCCCGGGTCTTGAACGAAACCTTTACGGGCAAATAGCCGGAAAGCAGTCCGGATCGCCGACCGATTCACGCCTACCGCGTTTACGCTCTCAGGTTCACCAGGAGCATACCGCTAAATAAACCGCAAAATGGTGTGTTACGCATTAATTAGCTGCATTTTCATAAAGTAACGCGAGTTCGGGTCAGGCAAACAATGGCAGAAAATTGCCCAAGCCCAAGGAGGATTTGGATTACGCGTGGGCTGATCGCGGCGGTGCTGGCGATGAACGTCTGGTGCGCGCTGGTGTTTCTGCTCCGCCCGGCAGCATACGCCCCCGCCTACCAGTTGAGCGGCGCCCCAGGCGAGGCGGCAGTGCGCGGCTTTGGCGTACTATTCTTGATGTGGAACATCCCCTATCTGGCTGCGCTGTGGAACCCGGCGAAAAACCGGAGCCTGCTGCTGATCTGTCTGGCGATGCAGGCGTTGGGCGTGGCGGGCGAGCTGTTGATCTTGTTCACCATCCCGCGCGAATATGCGCAACTGCGCAGTTCGATCGTGCGCTTCAGCCTGTTTGATTTCGGCGGGCTGCTGGCGCTGCTGGCGGCTTTGGGGTTGACGCTAATTTCGGAATAGCGCGATAAAAAATATCGTCAAATACGTCTAGCCTTCAACCCTGAAAAGCTCGTCCGCTGCCCTCCCGTCTTTCTTGTGGTAGAACGAACTCGGCGTTTCCCCCATTCCGCTGGATCAGCCGATCAATCTAATTGCGAATACTGAAAGCTCTTGCGATGGAGCGGACATTCCCCCAGGCGCCCGATTGCCCGGCGGTGCGCCACGGTGGCGTAACCCTTGTGCAGTTCAAAGCCGTATTCGGGGTATTCGAGCGCGAATTCGCACATCAAGGCGTCGCGGGCGGTCTTCGCCAGCACAGCCGCAGCAGCGATGCTCAACGAGCGCGCATCGCCTTTCACCAGCGGCGTCTGCGGGATGGCGACCTCGGGCAGCGCCAGGTAATCGACCAACAGGTGCTGCGGGCGGGTTTGCAGCCCCGCGATGGCGCGCACGATTGCCAAGCGCGTCGCCGGCAGGATCCCCAGTTCGTCGATCTCTTGGTTGCTGGCAAACCCCACGCTGAAATCGAACGCGAGGTCGTGCAGCTTTTCCCGCCAGTAAGCGCGTTCAGCCGGGCTGAGCAGCTTTGAATCTTTGAGCCCGCTCAACGCCGCGGCGGTTTGTCCGCCGGCGGGCAGAATAGCTGCGCCGGCAGCTACCGGTCCAGCCAGCGCGCCCCGTCCAGCTTCATCCACGCCCGCGACCCATTGCAGCCCTTTTCCCCAGAGCGCCGCTTCAAAGCTCAAGTCGGGGGCTTCGGGGAGCAGCGCCCGGTCAAATTTCTTCATGTAAATGCACCCCGGTTTTTCATCCCCGCCGGGCGTATTGCCCCAGCCGGTGGTTGCGGCGGATCGTCAACACATCCTGCCACATCTTAAAGGTGTCCTGGATCAGCGAAAGCTTGCTTTCGGGGTTGAAGTACCACGAGATCGGAACTTCCTGGATAACATAACCGCGCTGGCGCGCAATAAACAAGACCTCGATGTCGAACGACCAGCCAGTCAGCGTCAGATGCTGAAAAAGGTCTTGCGCCGCCTCAGCGCGAAAACACTTAAAACCGCATTGCGTGTCATGCAGACCAGGCAGCGCCAGCGCACGGATCATCAAATTGATCACTCTGCCGCCCCAATGGCGATGGAACGGTTCATTGAAACGGCGCGAACCGGGCGCCTCGCGCGAACCGATCGCAACATCAAACCTGTTCAGCGCGGGCGGCAGAAACCGCAAAGTCTCATCGATCGGCATAGAAAGGTCTGCGTCGCACATGAAGCGGTACTCGCCCTGCGCCGCAAGCATCCCGCGCCGCACCGCTAGACCCTTGCCGCGCTGCTCTTCGTGGATCGCCTCAAAGCCCGCTGTCTGGTCCGCGAATTCGCGCGCTGCCTCGAAGGTGCGGTCTTGGCTGCCGTTCTCGACGACCAGCACCTCGGTTGAAAATTGCTGACGCTGGACGAAATCTTTTACCTGGACGAGTGTGGCTGGAAGGCGGTTTTCTTCGTTGTACGCGGGGATAATGATCGACAGAAACGGGTTCGCCAATATGAAACGGGCTCCTTCACGTGATGCTCACAACCACAAAGACCAGCCAGACCAAGATAATGATATTGACCACCAGCAAGACCGCCAGCAAAATCCACTGCTGGCGCGTAAACGGAAAGCGCTGCGCAATCCGCCGGATGAGCGCCGGTTCTTCGCGCGCCATCAGCGCCAGTTTAGAAGGTTCGGCTGGCTTTTTTGGTTCCGGCAAATCCCGCATGGTGTAGATATCGGTGATCTCTGCCACCGGGCTGATTTCAGCGTCCTCCTGCTCGCAGACCAACTCGTCGATGATGAGCTGCACTTCGTCTTCGTCAAAAACCACCGGCGAGCGAAAAACTGTAATGATGAACCGCTGTAAGGCGTCCATCGGAATGATCCGCACCGCCGGTTTGCTGGTCTCGATGTGCGCTCCCGGGTCAGAGAAAAAAACCGCCGGCTCGATCGAAGGCACGCTTATCCCCCGGCTGGTTAGATAGTCCAACAATTCCTGGGTCTTTTCCAACCCAACGGTTATCGGGTTGGGATAAACCGTCTTATAACCGCCGCGCTTCGACTGTAATTCCTCCCAAACCGCCTCGTGGATGCGAAAAACGCCTTTTGCATCCGCAGTCAGGATCACCCAGATCCCGGTGGGGCCCAACAAAATGAGCGGCAGGGCGTCTTTTTTCTCATCCAGGCACGCTTCGCACACCATGTGAAAACGGTTATCCAGCACACCGCGCAGGTTTTGGATCAGATAGTCGCGCGCGCTCAGTTTGCGCCGATCGGGCGGCTGCCGACCTTCCGGAGCTTTTCCCCCACACTCGTAAACCTTCAACCCTGCCTCCTGGCGAAGGCGCGTCCAAGTATTACCGCCCGGTGTGCGCCGCCGCGCGCCCCGCCAGCGAATCCAAACAGCGGCGCAGGCGCTGCGATATTCGGATGCCGAAAAATTTGCCGATCAAATAACCGGGACGTTTTCAAGACGGTCCTGTTGAGCATCCCTTTCGCCAACCAGCAAAATCGGGTTCTCATTGCTCTCCACCAGCCGCACAGGCGCGTTGATCTCAAATGTGCTTGCCATCAGAGGAATGCGCTTACCGGCGAAGAATTTTTTACCGGATCGAATTTCCTCGATCAGATCCTGGCGTTGGATCAAAAGGTTATCCGTAAAGATCGCTCCGCGGCGGAGATAGGCGCGGACCCATTGCACCTGTCCATCCGGATTGTAATGCACAGCATCGATTACGCCGTCAAATTTCTGCTTCGCCATGGATCCCCTCCCAAACCTTCTCCTGTTAATATCAGCTTGCGTAGGATACGTTCCCGACTGGGGAATGTACCCTACGCAGCCGATTGGAGTCGGGGCGGGCGGACTCGAACCGCCGACCCCCGCGTCCCAAACGCGGTGCGCTGCCGAACTGCGCCACACCCCGGTGCCAACGAGTATAATGCGTATTGCCGCTTAAAGTCAAGGAAAACCTTTTTCCATAATGTTTCCGCTCTTATATCACGCCCATCATCGGCTGTCCAACGAAGACCTGCCCTTCTGGCTGGGGCTTGCCAGCCGCTACCCCGGCTCAGTGTTGGAATTGGGCTGCGGGACGGGCCGGCTTCTGATCCCCCTGCTCCAGGCGGGTCACGCGGTAGTCGGGCTCGATCATGACCGGGACATGCTGGCGGCGCTGCAGTCCAGCCTGCCTCCGGAGACCCGCCCCGCGCTGCAGTTGATCCAGGCTGATTTCAGCGCCTTTCACCTTGAACGGAAATTCAGCTCGATCCTGCTGCCTTGCAACACTTACAGCGCGCTGAATCTGGACCAGCGCTCACGCCTCCTGGAAAATGTTCATCGCCACCTGCTGCCTGGGGGGATTTTTGCCGCCAGCCTCCCCAACCCGCTGCAGCTCCGCAGCCTGCCGCCACACGCCGAGGCGGAAGTCGAGCAGATCTTCGAGCACCCTCTGGATGGAGAGCCGGTTCAGGTTTCCAGCGCATGGGAGAAGAATGCCCGGACCCTGCGCGTCTTCTGGCATTACGATCACCTTCTGCCCGAGGGCCGCGTGGAACGAACCAGCGTGACCTCAACCCATTTTCTGATATCGCCGCAGGATCACCTGTCCGAGATTCATTCGGCTGAGTTCACAACGGTGGAAATGCTCGGAGATTTCGACGGGTCTCCTTTCTCCGCCGATTCGCCCCAATTAATTCTGTTGGTCTCGATTTAGATTTAATGAAATTCGGTGCGGAGGTTGAGCCGTTCTGGGGGACAAGCTGCCGCCTCCGCACCGGTTACCGCCTCAATAGCGCAAGATTGCGCCAATCTGATCGAACCCCTTGATTTTCTGATCCGCCCGCAATACTTCGACTTCTCCGCCGTCCAGCATTACCGCCTGCACAGCCAGCTCCACCGCATCTTCGATGCGCTCCATTTTCCCGCCGCAATAGGGGCAGGCTTCTACCGCCTTAATCGAGACATATCCACAACCGGTACAGCGCAAACCGGGATCTCGAAAACCATCGCGGATGACCAGGATCTGCAACCGCCCTTCTCGAAGTGCGTCCAACGTCTCCTGTAATCCGAGCACCCCACCCCGACTCTTGGCTGCGTTCGTGACCAGCGTCTTGACTAGATTGCTTTCGCGCAGGATCTCAGCTCGGGTTCCGATTTCTATTGCGTTCGCCAGCACCTCATTGTTGCTTGCCACCATGCTGATCGGGAACGAACCCACCACCAGGCTCTGCCAGGTCTTAGGAAGCAGGTTGCGAAACATGGCAACATTGTCATCGGTGCCGCCAATCAGGATCCGCCGCACATTTTTCTCTGAAAAGAAGTGGACGGCATATTCGGCTGCTTCGCGCATATTCCTCTCAGCCGCTTCATCCAAGTGTCCGCCGGTCTGACCAACTTTGCTGCCTCGCCGCCCTGCTGCTTGGGAACCGCCCCCCCTTTTGGTATGCCGGATTGTTTCGCCGACTACGTCCTCTTGTTCCCGCAATTCTCCCAGGTGAAAATGGAAATAACGTGCGTCCTGTTTATCAACAACCACCACGCCGTAACCACCATATGAATCTAACAAGTCTGCCAGCGGCTTGACGTAAGGCTGCTCACTCACCCGCACCCGGCTGCGCAACGGAATTGCGAGCGGGTAGGCGCGCAAGAATCCATCATTTACACAAGAAAAGACCGCCAGACTTTTTCCAACCCAGTCATGCTCATGCTCGATAAAGCCGATGACCTTTTCAACATCTTCAGGCAAATCGATCTCTTTGAGCATGCTCCGCAGTCTGCGGCGATGAAAGTCGGTATTTCCTTCAGCAGGGTCTGTGTTGAGGTACACACTCAACACTGGCTGACCAGGCTGATAATGCAACAGCTCTTGGATATTTTGATCTGTTATCATATTTACCTCCTCACAAGTTCCGTGTTCAACCTACCCCCACCAAAACTCCTTAGCTATATTGTATATAGGTAGACCGGTCAGAGTCAAGCACTCATCCAGGGATTCAGGAAACCTTAAGCCTTTCAAATCATTTTCTTAATTCAGGCGCAAAGCAGCCTGGCAGCGAAAACATTTTGGCGCTTTGTTCCGGTTACCCTCTGCATTTTTATCCAACCGTGCTATTATTGATGCATATGAAAACCTCGCGCGACCGCATTCTGCTCATCGAAAGCGACCCGGAAATCAGCGATCTGGTCGCCAGACAGACCCTCCAGGCGCTGGGGTATCAGGTTCAGAGCGCACGCTCCGCCTCTGCGGGTCTGCAAGAGGTGAACCGTTTCCTCCCAGATGTGATCATCGTGAATCTGGTCCTGCCGGACCTGAGCGGCAAAGACCTGCTGGTCGCCTTCTCATCCCAGGGCATCGAAGTCCCGGTCATTATCATCTCGCAAAAGGACATGGAGAGCGACCTGATCCAAGCCTTTCGCCTGGGCGCGGTGGATTATCTCATCTGGCCGATGCGCGAAGCAGAAATCGTCGCGGCAGTGGAGCGGGTTCTCAAACAGGTTCGTTCACGGCGGGAGCGCGAAACCCTTGCCAGGCAACTAAAGCAGACAAACAATGAGCTCCAGCAGCGCGTGCGCGAGTTGACCACAATTTTCGCGATCGGCAAGGCGGTGATTTCGATCACGAATCAGCGCGAACTGCTCGAAAAAATCGTGGAAGGCGCGGTCTACGTAACCGAGGCTGATTACGGCTGGCTGTTGCTGCGCGAGGAGCGCCACAAGACCTTTAACCTGGTCGCTCAGCGCAACCTGCCCAAGACGCTGGCAGCCAAAATCAACCAGCCCTGGGATGACGGAATCAGTTCTCTGGTTGCGCTTTCAGGCGAAACGCTTTCGATTTCAGGCGAGCCGCTGGCGCGTTTCAAGGTTTCTCAATTAGGGCAATCGACGCTAATCGTGCCGATTAAGCTCAAGAAAGAGGTCGTCGGGTTGTTGGTGGTCGTGCGCAAAGCCGCCGAGTCTTTTAGCTCCAGCAATAAAACCCTGCTGGAGGCGGTCGCAGATTACGCCTCGGTCTCGCTCGTCAATGCCAGCCTGTTTCGGGCACTCGAGGAGCGCGCCCGGGCAATGCAGCAAACCGCCGAACAGGCGCAAGCCAGCGACCGCAAGAAAGACCAGGTCATGCTCAATTTCAAGAAAGAAATCCAACCAAAGCTCGAAAAGACCATCCGGGAGATTGAAGAATTCCTGGTTCGTGAAGACGCCCGGCTGAACGCGGCCCAGAAATCGGGAATGCGCAATTCACTCGAAAATTTGCACAGCGCCGCGGATACGGTCGAGAAGCTCCGACCAGCTTCTGGCTAGACAATGACGCTAACCGGGTGTCCAACCCGTAGCCAGGTCTGATAATCAATACCACTCAACGTATGGCAAGTGAACATCTTCTTCTCATTGCAGCCCCACCTGAATCTGCGACTCTGCAGAACAGGTTGAGTTTGGAGACCATCGGCTGCCGGCTCACGATCTGCCCCAATCGGACTGAAGCTGAAGAAATCATCGCCAACGATCCGCCCAAATTGATTTTGCTGTCCGACCAGATCGGCGAACCTGACGTTTTTCAAACCATCCGAGACTTGAGCCGGAGCTATCCACTCATCCCAATCGTTTTCGTCCCGGCTCGGCAGCCGCCAGAATTAGCCGCGGCAATTGACGCCGGGATTTCGGGCTATATTCCCCCTTCCGCCCGATCGTCCGAGATTCAAGCGCGCCTGCGGGCTGCGCTTGAGCGCCGCCGGCAGCTCACCGCGCACGCCAGCGAGGAGGTCAGGTCTTTACAACAACGAATCACCGACCTTGAAACCATCGGGCGTTTCGGGCGCAAGATCGTTGCGTCGCTCGACCTGGAGGGTGTGCTCACCGCTGTTGTAGACGCAGCCGTCGAATTGTCTGAAGCAGAAGAGGGCAACTTGTTACTGCCGGACGAAACAACCGGTGAACTCCTCATTTTCGCCAGCCGGAATTTCGAGGAGGATTTCGTGAGGACCTTTCGCCTGCCCATCCAGGATTCCCTGGCAGGAACGGTCTTCCAAACCGGCAAACCGATCTTGCTGGATGAAAAGTCACCCAGAAAGATCAAGACCGACTACCTGGTGCACACGCTTATCTATATGCCAATCACTGTCAAGGGGCGTGTGATTGGCGTGCTGGGGGTTGACAACCGCCAGAGCGACAAACCTTTCGGGGAAACCCAGGTAAGGTTTCTCGCGGCGCTGGCGAACTACGCTGCAATCGCGCTCGAAAACGCCCAGCTTTTTGCTCACACAGAAGCTGAGCGATCCAAACTGGAAACCATCCTGACCAAGAGCGAAAACGGCGTCGTCGTTGTTGATTTTGACGGGCGGCTGATTCTGGTCAATCACAAAGCGCGCGAGGCATTCGGCATCCACGAAACCCACCTGACCGGAAAACGCGCGAGCGATTTGATCCAGAACCAAGACCTGCTGGAGGTTCTGCGGGACGAGGATCTGGTCTCCGCCACCCGGATTGAACTCACGCTCAACGATGGCTGCGTCATGAACACCCAGATCACCCCAATTCCAAACCTGGGACTGGTGGTGATTATGCAGGACATCACCCACCTAAAGGAACTGGACCGCATCAAAACAGAGTTTGTCAACACCGTTTCACACGACCTGCGTTCGCCGCTCACTGCTATCCTGGGCTATACAGAGTTGATAGAAAGGGTTGGATCGCTTACCGAACAGCAGCAGGAATTTATCCGCCGAGTCCAACAGAGCGTTCACACCATCACCTCACTGATCAACGATCTGCTCGACCTGGGTCGCATAGAATCCGGTTTTGACGCCCGCAAAGAAATCCTGCCCTTCAATTCGATCCTGGAATACGCCGTAGATAACTTGAAAACAAAAGCGGCTGAGAAATCTCAAAACCTGATTGTGGATGTAACGTCAGACTTGCCGCACGTGCTGGGGAATCCGATCCGATTGCGCCAATTAGTCGCGAACTTGCTGGTAAATGCGATCAAATACACCCAGAAAAACGGCGAAATCTACGTGCAAGCCAGCGCAGAAGCAGGTCAGATCATCCTGCGCATCGCAGACAACGGGCCTGGCATCCCCGCAGCCGACCAACCCCATATTTTTGATAAGTTTTACCGCGCTAGCAATGTCCCGGAAGACCTTGCCGGCATCGGTTTGGGCTTGGCGATCGCCAAGTCGATTGTCGAGAATCATCAGGGCCGCACCTGGGTGGAATCAACCCCAGGCGAGGGGACGGTCTTCACCGTTGTGCTCCCCAGCACCGACCTCAGGCTGTGATGCTTGATTCTTCATAGCCGGTCTTTCCTGCGGGCGCGCCATTCTGCCTCGACGCCCGCTTGTCCCTGCTTCATCGGCTGACACCCGCCATAAACAAGCCCCCGCCTGGTTAATAATAAATGCCAAGCGGGGGCTTTCGCCAAAGGAGGAAACAGCGATGAGCAACTTTTTTGAAACCCCCGTCTTAGTTCTACGCTCATCATACAAGATAATGCCCGTCTTCGACATTGCCGAAGGTCACATGAAACGCATGATCTTTTTCTGTTCTTTTGTGACCGCCCTCACAAGCCTGCTTGTCAAGACGCCTGATCTGCGTTTAGCCTTTGCCGGTTTGCTGGCGCATCCCCTGGTTCTGCAGCCAGGCTCCGTGCAGCGAATCGAATTCGGTGCTGAACTTCATCCAGTCTTTGACCATGATGACGAAACCTGGCGAGCGGGGTGAAAACATCTGCTTTGGTAAAAACAGCCTGAGCAGGTTCGGGTCCATCGGGTAGCCGCGCAACTCTACCACCAACGCCGTCAGCCCGTAGAAAGGCTCGATAAAACTCCGCTGAGCCCAGGTCGATTTTTCAGGCGGGAACAATTGCTGCAAAAGCACCGGATGTACGCTGCGGATGCGGCGATAGGAGATTTTCAGGCGCAGAAAAGGTGTGTAAAGCCGCAACGCATCTTCCCTGACCTGCACATAAGCCATATAGCGCGTCACAAAAGCGAAGATACAGACGATCAGAGACAGCGCCGCAGCCGCAAAAATCCAGATGTTGCTGCTCCAGCCAAAGATATCGCGCTCTCGCAGCAAATGCCAACGGGTCGCCACAGCCAACACAAGCCCCAGAACCAGAGTATATTTCCAGACCCGATCCATCATCCGCCGGTACATTAGCAGAGGATGCCGCGTTCCTTTACGCGAGGGCTTGAATGTTCCTTTCATTTCTCATTTCCCATCAGGCATCATCCACAGCCGGCTTGGGCTCGTACGGTAAACGAAACCAGAACGTGCTGCCGCTGCCCAGCGTGCTGCTAAAACCCAACTCGCCGCCCATGAGTTCGATCAACAACTTCGACACACTCAAGCCCAACCCCCAGCCCGGCTCTTCGCGCACTACTGAGTCATCGGAGCGGAAGAACTGCGTGAACAGCCGCGCCTGGTCTTCCGAACTGATCCCAATCCCGTTATCCACCACTTCGATCCGCACTCCATCGCCCTGATCCACCGCTAGAATCTGAATCTCTCCGCCGGCTGGGGTGTACTTACAAGCGTTATTGATCAGATTCGTCAAAACCTGCATCAAACGCAGCGGATCTGTGTTGATTACAGGCAAGTCTGCCGGAATGTCCGTGGTGAACCAATGCTGTTTCTCTGCGAATTTCGACTGCAGACTGGTTAAGATATCTTCCACCTGGTCGGCAAGCGCGATGGGCGCGGTCTCCAGGAACAGGCGACCGGTCTCGATGCGATTAATGTCCGCCAGGTCGGAAACCAGGATCGACATGCGCTCGACGTTATTCCGAATAATATCCACAAACTCGGTTTGCTGCGCGGTGAGCGATCCCACCACGCCCTGCCGCAACAGATCGGCGTAACCCTTGATCGAAGTCATCGGGACGCGCAATTCATGCGAAACGATCGAAACGAAGCGCGATTTTGCCAGGCTGGCGTTTTGCACCGCCTGCTGAAGGCGGTCGTTTTCGATTTTCAGGGCTGTTTGCGCTGCGCAGATTTTGAGCAACTCAAGCTCGGATTGGGTGAACGGCGCCTCCGGGAGGCGGCTGTCCATCAGAATTGCGCCAATCTTCCGGCTGCCCACCAGCAGCGGCGCAACCATGATTGCACCCGGAGCGGGTCGAACCGCCGGCTCGCTTTCAGAGGAGCGCAAATCCGAACCCGCATCCGCAATCAGCCGGCTCGCGTCGCCGCTGAGCGCATCCGCGATCACCGTTCGGTAGGGCTCCAGATCCTGAGCCGGCAGAGTTACTTGATCGTTATTCCGAGCGGCGCGCAGGCTCCAGGAAGCGGCGTCTTCCTCCAACAGGACTAAAAAACCGCGCCCGGCGTTGGTCAACTCGATCGCTGCATCCAGCATCTGGATCAGCGCGTCATCCAGGTCAAGCGCGCTGCTCAGTGAATGCGCAATTCGGCTAAGCGCAGCCAGGCGCCGCTCCTCGCCTTCGGAGAACGTCGGTTGAGCGGTGTTGAATCTTGCTTCGATATAATTTGGCATTGATGAAATCCTCAGCAATCAACAAACCTGAACGGATCCAATCGGGAGGTGCGCGCCAACCCTCTGGTTGGGCAAACATTGGCGCAACCTCATCTACCTACTTTTAACCGTTTTCTTTCAGAAACACTTCAAAATAATAATTGCATAGACTATTGACCGGACAGCTTGCACAGTTGGGTCGGCGCGGGTGGCAAATCTCGCGCCCCAAACGAATTAGATTGAGATGGGCGGCGTAATAACTCTCTGGAGGGAAGAGCTCGGCAAGCAAATCGTGCGTCCGCTCAACGCTCATATTCGCCGGTCTCAGACCCAGCCGCCCGCTCACCCGATAGATATGGGTATCGACTGGGAAAGCCGGGCGGGAAAGTGAGAACTGAAGCACGATCGCAGCCGTCTTAGGACCGACGCCTTTGAATTGCATCAACCAGCGGCGCGCCTCCTCAACGGGCAAGTCCGCCAGGAAATCCAGGTTGAGCGAGCCGCGCAGCCGGGTGATCTCCCGCAGCGCCTCCTGAATATGCGGACCCTTCTGGTTCGCCAAACCCGCCGTCCGAATTACGTCGATCACCTCGCCGGCGTCAGCGTCGCGCACCGCCTCCCAGGTTGGGAAGCGCTGCTGGAGGGCTTTGAAAGCGCGATCGCGGTTGTTATCGTTCGTGTTCTGAGACAGTATGGTAGAGACAAGCTGATCAACGGGCGGGAGGGGAATGCCCATTTCCGGATGACCATAATATTCCAAAAGTTTTTCGTGAACCGCGACAGCTCGCTCTTTTAGTTCCATACCGATCTTTATCTCCGTCAACCTCAAGTACCTCTATCCACCTCAAGCCGGCGTAGTCACCGTTTGAACCAGCCGGAATGTGGGATAAGCGTGCCCGACCACGAGACCGCGCCAGTTCTTGAGCGCCGATTCGGGCCCGAATTCCGCCAGGGCTGCCAGCTCAGCTTCTGAAAGCGCTCCAAGCTGGCGCAGAACTTCTAATGCAAACGCCGCGCAGGCTTTGTCGCGGCTGTCTCCGTCCGCGATCTTGAGCGCAATCCCCACCGCCGGAGCGTCCTTCCCCAGAACTCCAGGCATCAGACCGATCCCCTGAAAGGCTTCCGCGCCCCCTTTCGAGACGATCTTCCCTCCAGCCACGCTCATGAGCTGCGTGTCAAACCGGCCCGGTCCCCCGACCATCTCCGGGTTAGAGGTCATCGCCTTGGTGATTTTCTGACAGGCTTTCACCCGCCGCTCGGAGCCCACCTTGCCCCCGACCGGGTCGCACAATCGGGCATACGCCAGGGCTGCGTTCCGTAGTGGGATCGCGAAGTTTGGCGCCGAACAGCCATCGATCCCCAGACCGATCTGTTCAACCGGCACAGCGCACATCTCGGAAAAGGTTTGCAGAATTTCCTGCTGGATTGGGTGAGCTGGGTCAACATATTCCAACTCGCTGGGCGGAACTTGTGTCTGGCGCGCTTTAAGTTGAATGTACGCCAGCATTCCGCTATGCTTCCCAGAGCAATTATGGCGGTTGGGTCTCAAGCTTTCCTTCTGTTCGCGCATCCGCTCAGCGGTCAGGCGGTCCATCGGTTCATGCATCCCGCACAGCAGGTCTGCTTCGCTGATTCCAGCCTTTTCTTGAATTGACAGCACGGTCGCGAGATGCGCGTCCGTGCCGGAATGCGAGGCGCAAATGATCGCCTGTTCCGCGGTGTTCAAACCAAACACCTGCGGACCATCGTTTTCAAAGAAAGGCAGCGCCTGAAACGGTTTGGCTGTCGACCGCAGGAAAGTGACCGCTTCCGGGTTTCCATACGAAGCCAGCAAATTGCCCGCCGCGTCCACGACCGCAGCCGCGCCGTAATGGATCGATTCGACCGTGCCGCCGCGGGTCAGTTCGTAAACAGGGGAATATGGAGAGTCTGTCATAAAATGTCCTTATCCGTAGTTTTCGCTGCCGTCAATCCAGCCGGTGCGCGTTTATTGTTCTTCTTCGTCGATCTCTGGCTGCCCAAGCGCCTGGACTGGATGAAACCGGCGCGCGTAGTATTGAAAAAGTCCGTAGCGCAATCGCGTAAGGTAAAGCTCGCGCTGTTTGCCCGTGGCTGGAAACCTGGAAATTAGCTTGTTCGCCAGATCTCCCGTGACTTCTGGAGGGGCATTCTTTGCGCCAAAACCTTCGATTGCGTTCGAAACATCCTTCAGGAATTTGATCGTCGTTTTCAGGTCCTCCGGTTTTACCAGCCCGGCGCGCCCGCTGACGATCTGATAGCCCTTATACTGGTGGAGCAGCACATCCAGGCTTTCAAGCCAAGCAGGGATATCGGCTTGCATCAAGAACGGCGGCTGGTTCGGCGTGGAGGTATCTCCCACGAAAACCGTCTTTTGCTCGGGGATAACCACCCAAATCGAGCCTTGGTTCGCTCCGGGCCGGGATTCCAACCTGACCTGCGGTCCACCCCAGTGAAAGTACATCCGGTCGCTGAACGTAATATCTGGGGAAGCCCAGCGCATCCCGATTGCATCGCTAAAAGTCTCCCAAATCGCGCCGGTCTCTACGTTCAACCCTTTGAAGATTGTCGGTCGGTTCCTGAAGACGTGCGCGGCTTTCTGGTGCGCCGCCACCGTACATTCGAACGCGCGCGTTCCCAGCGTGCGGTCGGGATGGGAATCCAGGCTGATCAGCAGGCGGTTCGGGCCGCCGCGATAATTATTGATCGTGGCTCGAAAAGAGCGCGCATCTTCGCTCCTCAAAGGCGCGTCAATCAGGATCACCCCATACGGGAAAACCAACGCGCCGATGGTGACGCCCAAATAGGCGTCTTCATAAAAGATTCCCTGCTCAATTTGCTGCATGATCCACTCTACTCGCCTGGCTGAAATCCGCTCAATTAGCTTGCGGGATCGTAAACTTAAACGTGGCGCCTTGACCAGGCTGGCTCTCCACCCAAATCTTGCCGCCGTGTCCCAGCACCGCCAGCTTACAATACGCCAGCCCCAGCCCAAGCCCGCGCGGTCCCTCTTTTGAGGCAAGCCGCGCGAATTTCTCAAAGATGCGCTCGTGATCCACGTCGGGAATCCCTGCTCCGGTATCGCTCACCGAGAATTCAACCAGCCCGCGCCTGGATTTGGCGCCGACTTTTATTTTACCTTCCGCTGGTGTGAATTTGACCGCGTTTTCGAGCAAGTTAATCAACACGCGCCGCACCATATCGGGATCCGCCAGAATTTCCGACAGGGCGGGGTTAGCAGACCAGACGATGTGCAAATCACGATTTAACGCCGCAGGAAGCACGGTGTCAACCGCCTCCTGGATTATAACCCCCGGCGAAACCGCCTGGCGGTTCCCGATTGGCTGCCCGGCTTCCAGCCGGTTGATGTCGAGCAGGGAGTTGGTCAACCGCTGGATGCGCTCAGTCGAGCGGCTGGCGATTGTGATCAGCGAACGCACGGACTCATCCTCTTCATTTGGGAACATCGTCGCCAAAACCTCCAGGCTGGAGACGATGTTCGCTAACGGCGACCGCAGATCATGATAGACCATGGCGATCAGGTCTTCGCGCATGTGATCAAGGTCTTTGCGCTCGGTGATATCGCGCAAAATCCACTGCAGGTTCGACCCGCTTCCATCCTCGATGCTGCGCACGTACACTTGAACCGGAATCTCGCGCCCCGCGCCGGCATGCAGCCACGATTCGTAACTGACCGTCTCGCCCGCAGAAAGTTTTTTGAATTTAAACCCGGCTTTGCCAAAATCCACGTCGTGCAGATCGCAGATGTCCATCTGCAAAATCTGGTCGTGCGCCATCCCCATCGTCATTTCAGCCTGGCGGTTGACTTCAATGATCTTTCCGTTCCAGTCGCTGATCATTATCGGATCGATGCTGTCCTGGAACAGTTCCCGATAGCGGCGGTGCGCCGCTTGCAGCCTTTCGTATAGCTGGGCGTTGCGGATCGCCGACCCGGCTTGGTCGCCAATCGCTTTGACCAGATCAAGATGCTCCTGAGTGAAAATGCCTGGCTCAGGGTGGACCAGGGTAATTACCCCAACCAGCCGGTCTTGCGCCAGAATGGGCACGCTCACCGCCGATTTTGGTCCAGTGCGACCCTCCGCATCGTCCGGTCGGCGCAGCCAGCGCTCATCTTTACTGGTATCCGGGATCAGGACCGCCTGTTTATGCCGCGCCACCCAGCCAGCCATGCCGCGTTCGTAGGTGACGCGCAGTTGCAGCGCAGTGTGGTCGTGCGGTTGACCCACCATCAAGAAAGCCGATTCGACCGGCTGTCCGCCTTCGTCAATCACGATGATGCTGCCGCTCACCGCGCCGACGTATTTCATCGATAGGAACAGGATGCGCTGGAGCACCGTCCGCAAGTCGAGGTCCGCCGCGATTTCACGACCGACTTCATAGAGCAGTTCCAGCGAAGCGCGGGCGCTTTCGAAGACCTTCGCCTGTTTCGCCATGTCAGCGGCGCGCCAGCGCCCTCGATATATTTATCTCGGCGTATGGGAGGATCATGGTGTTGAGTATAGCACAGCGAGCCCGCCAGAGAGTTTTCAAAAAAGTAAACCTCAGGCTGGAACCAGCTCCAGTGAGATGTAGGGCAGATCCAGCATCAGCGTCTCGGCAATCAACCGAGGATTCACATTGCGCTCGAGCAATCCGGCTGAGCGCTCGATCAACTGGGTCATTTCGCGCGCGCGAGCCAGCCCCAGCGCGCTGGCTGCCTGATCGATCGGCGCCTGCCAATCCAGGTTGGCAATGGGTGCCTGCGTTCCAGCGGCGCGCAGCGTGACGTCGCGCCAGAAAGAAAGCCACACTTCGAGCAGATCTCTGAATTTTTCTTTGTCTTTCGAATCTTTCGCTGTGCGCTCGGCGAACTGAAACCGCTCTACCAGCCCGCATCCCAGCAGGCGCTTCAGTTCGTCCAGCCCTGCAACTCGCTTTTTCATCAGTTCCGGATCTCGAGAAAGGCGCAACGCCAACCCGGGCCGCCCGCCAGAGAGGTGAGCCAGCAGCCGCGCCTGCTGCTCTTCCACCCCCAACTCGGCGCGCAAGCCCGCTGCGAGCTTCTCGATGGGCAGCGGATGCAGGCGCAGCGTCTCGCAGCGCGACACCACCGTAGGAAGCAGGCTCTCGCGGCTGTCCGCCGTAAGCAGCAAGATCGCGCGGGCTGGCGGCTCTTCGAGCATCTTGAGCAGGGCGTTCATAGCGCTCACATGGGCTTCTTCAAACCGCAGCAACAGCGCCACTTTATATGCCGATTCGTAAGGGTGCAGCGCCAGGCTGCGTTGCAGTTCGCGCACCTGATCGACTTTGAGGACGCCGCCCTTGCTTCCCGCCTGCACCACCAGCAAATCCGCCTGCTGCATCGCTTCAATCTGCCGGCAAACACGGCAAGTCAAACAGGGCGTCCCGGGCTCTGGCGGCTGGGCGCAGTTGATCGCCTGCGCCAACCGCAGCGCCAGCGTGCGGCGGCCCACCCCGTCCGGCCCGCTCAGCAGATAAGCATGGTGCAGCTTCTGCTGAGCGATATGCGACCTGAGCAGGTCAACCGCCCATTCATGACCCAGCACCTTCCATGTCATCAAGGCGATTTTAGCGCATAGCTCCGGCTTAAGCAACCAGGTCGATCTCAAAAACGCACTGTGCTATAATGCCCCTTTGGCAATCAGCGCCGCCACAGGAAATCAAGAAGTGAATCGGTTGGATGGGTTAAACATACAGCAGCAGCAGGCTGTCCGAGCGGATTCGGGTCCCGTATTGGTATTGGCGGGTCCCGGATCGGGAAAAACGCGCGTGCTGACACAGCGGATCGCGTATTTGATCGGAACCATCGGCGTCCGACCTTACAACATCCTGGCGGTCACGTTTACCAACAAAGCTGCCCGTGAAATGGCGGCGCGGGTCGCCGCGCCGCTGGGCGAAGACTTGAAGTTCCCTTATATGGGTACGTTTCACTCGATCTGCGCCCGCATTCTGCGCCGCGAAACCGAGCACCTGCCATTTCAAACGAATTTTGTGATCTTCGATCAGGACGACCAACTCAGCCTGGTAAAGCAAGCCGTGCGGGAACTCAACCTGGATGAGAAACGCTACCGCCCGAACAGCCTGCATGCGTCTATCTCAAATGCCAAGAATGAACTGCTGCTGCCAGACGACTACCCCGTTCAAACTTACCGCGATGAAGTGACCCAGCGGGTGTACCGCCGCTACCAGGAAATGCTGCTGGCGAACAACGCGCTGGACTTTGATGACCTGCTGCTTTACTCCGCGATCCTGCTGGAGGAGACCCCCGCTGTCCGGGAACGGTATGCCCGCCGGTTCGAACACATCCTGGTGGATGAATTCCAGGACACCAACATGGCGCAGTACCGCCTGCTGAGAAGCCTTTCTTCGTTCCACCGCAACCTGTTTGTAGTCGGAGACGCCGACCAGTCGATCTACCGCTGGCGCGGCGCGGATTACCGCAATGTGCTGCGCTTTCGGGAAGACTTCCCTGACGCCCAGGTCATCTTGCTTGAACAGAACTATCGCTCCAAACAATCCATCCTCGATCTCGCGACTGCGGTAATCAACCGCAACCCTCAGCGCATTTCCAAGCGCCTGTTCTCCGATCTGGGGCAGGGCAAAAAGCCGATCCTATACGAGGTCTACGATGACCGCCTCGAAGCCGCGTTTGTGGTCGACACGATCCGGCAGCTCACCCGCGACCAACGTGCCGAACCCGGCGAGTTTGCGATCATGTACCGCACAAACTCCCAGTCCAGGCTGCTCGAAGAAGCGTTTTTGCAGGCGAACATACCGTACAAACTGGTTGGCGCCCAGCGCTTCTACGGGCGGAAAGAGGTCAAGGACGTCATCGCCTATTTGCGCCTGGTGCACAACCCCAACGACGAGCTCAGCCTGGGGCGCGTGATCAACACCCCGCCGCGCGGCATTGGCAGCAAAACGTATCTGTTTCTAAAAACCCAGGCTCAACGCCAGGGCATCTCGCCCGGTCAATTGCTGCTGCAGCTCAACCGTCCTGAATTCTCTCAAATCCTCGAAGCGGCGGGAAGCCGAGCCAAATCGGCGCTGCTGCACTTTGGCGCGCTCCTGGGCGGCTGGATCGCGCTGAAAGACGAGCTGCCTCCGCTGAGTCTGATGGATCGAATTCTGGAATCCGCCAACCTGCACAACTACATCGACGATCAATCCGATGAGGGTCAAGATCGCTGGGAAAACGTGATGGAGCTTCGCCGTCTGACGGCTGAATACCAGGACCTCGGTCTGGAAGCCTTCCTGGAGCAAATCGCCCTGGTCTCCGATCAGGATACGCTGGAAGCGAACGCCAACGCCCCCACCTTGCTCACGCTGCACGCCGCCAAAGGGTTGGAATTCCCGATCGTTTTCATCACCGGTCTTAACGACGGGCTGCTGCCGCACAGCCGTTCTTTCGAAGACCCCGAAGCCATGCAGGAGGAGCGGCGCCTTTTCTACGTCGGCATCACGCGCGCCAAGGATGGGCTGTTCCTGACTTACTCACAGAATCGCTCGGCTTATGGGTACAGCGAACTGGTCAGCCCCTCGCGCTACCTGGATGACATTCCCCATAATTTGCTCGATGAATTGCAGCCCTCCCACAAATCCAGAAGCGCCTTCCCGGATGGTTCACGACCGGCGGAGCGCTGGGAGAGCAGCCGCCTCGGCGCGCCCAGCCAGGAGCGCCAAAACCCTGTCATCCAGCCCCAGTTCTCCGCCGGGATGCGGGTCAAGCACCCCGCCTGGGGCGAAGGCATGGTGCTCAACAGCCGCATCCAGGATGACGACGAGATCATCGACGTCTTCTTCGCAGGAGTCGGTCTCAAACATCTGGCGGCTTCGCTCGCCAGACTCGAAATTATGACATAGGTTATAATCCGCTCGCATGCCCATTCTAAACCGCCAGTCTCTGGAGTTTATCAGCCGCAGCCCCGATCAGACCCGCCGCGCCGGGATGAGAATGGGCGCTTTGCTCCAAACCGGCGATCTGATCTGCCTGGCTGGCGAGCTGGGAGCCGGCAAAACCACCCTGGTGCAGGGATTGGCTTCTGGATGGGGCTCTCTTGACGCCGCCACCAGCCCGACCTTTGTGCTCGTGAACGTCTACCGCCGCCCGGATCATGCCCGCCTGTATCATCTGGACGCCTATCGCCTTAGCAGCCCCGCCGAAGCCGCCGAACTTGACCTCGATGCCCTGCTCGATTCCGGTCCGCTCGTCATCGAATGGGCGGACCGGATCGCTTCCGCCCTCCCAGATGAACGGTTGTGGGTGAACATGCGTCTGATCAGTGAAACGCAGCGAGATATGGTCTTGAGCGCACAAGGGAAGCGTTATTCCGAAATGATCGACCTGTTGCGCCGCCAGTTTTACGGAGTCCATGCCTGATGTGCGCTTCGCCCCGCATCTTGCTGGCGATTGATACCTCTACCCGCAACGTTGGCGTGGCGCTGTACGACGGCGCCCAGGTGTTAGTGGAATTCGCCTGGCAAAGCGCCGATTTTCACACCGTCGAACTGGCGCCCACGGTAGAGGATGCCCTGCGGCGGGTAAAAATCGACCCGCCGCAGATCGGCGCGTTTGGCGTGGCGCTCGGGCCCGGTTCTTTCACGGGTTTGCGCGTCGGCTTGGCGTTTGCCAAAGGGATGGCGCTGGCGCACCGCTTGCCCCTGGTGGGTGTGCGCACCCTGGATTTTCTGGCGGCAGCCCAGCCGATCCAGGAGACACCGCTGATCGCCGTCCTGCGCGCCGGCAGGGGCCGCCTGGCGGCTGGCTGGTACACGGCGAAAAACCAGGCGTGGCAGCCAGCCCAGGAAATCGAAATCTGCACCCTGCCCGAACTCATTGAAAAGATCGATCAACCCGTAGCCGTTTGCGGGGAGCTTTCTACCGAGGAGCGCGAACAACTCAGCCAGGCTCGCCCGGAGGCGAAATTGGCTTCGCCCGCTTTTTGCCTCCGCCGCGCGGGATTCCTGGCGGAGGTCGCCTGGAGGCGCTGGAAAACCAGCCAAACCGATGATCCGGCGGCGCTCGCGCCCATCTACCTGCATTATGGGGAGCCGGTGCCCGAATGAACGCGGTGGTATCTGCCGCGGCGCTCAAAATCCAGATCCGCGCGATGCAGCCAGACGATCTCCCACGGGTGCTGGAGATCGACCAGCAGTCATTCAGCATGCCCTGGCCCGCCAGCGCCTACCAGTATGAGCTAAATGAAAATCCAGATTCGCTCTTGTGGGTAGCCGAAACCGGGGCGGCGGAAACCGTCCGAACCGTGATCGGCATGATCGTGGTCTGGTTTATCATCGATGAAGCGCACATCGCCACGATTGCGGTCGATCCGGAGTACCGCCAGCGCGGCGTCGCCAACGAGCTGCTCAGATGGGCGCTCAAAGCGATCATCCAAAAGGGCTTTCACATCGCCACCCTCGAGGTGCGCGTCCACAACATCGCGGCGCAAAATCTTTATCGCACTTTTGGTTTTGAGGTGGTGGGCTCGCGGCCGCGCTACTACCGTGACAACAACGAAGACGCCCTGATCATGACCGTCGAGCGCCTCGACCGGATCGATCTAGATGAGCCAAAAGAAATCTCGATGGTGAACAATCGAAACAATCGAAAGGAGCGCCATGACCCCTGAAGAAATATTGGCTGAAGTCGCCAAAGAAGTCTCGGTATGCACCAGGTGTCCGCTGCACTTTTCCCGCAAGCATGCCGTCCCCGGAGAAGGACCCGCCCGCGCCGAGATCATGTTCATCGGCGAGGGGCCCGGTTTCCACGAAAATGAGCAAGGACGCCCCTTTGTCGGCGCGGCGGGCAAGTACCTCGATGAATTGCTGGCAGGGATCGGGATGAAACGTTCGGACGTTTTCATTACAAATATCGTCAAATGTAGACCGCCGGGCAACCGCGACCCCGAGCCGGCGGAAATCGAAACCTGCAGCCAATTCCTAAACCGGCAGATCCAGGCGATCAATCCCAAAGTGATTGTGACGCTGGGGCGCCTTTCAATGGCGCGTTATCTCCCGAACGCCAAGATCAGCGCGGTGCACGGGCGGGCGGTGCAGGTGAACAACTGGCTCGTGGTCCCGATGTACCATCCCGCGGCTGCGCTCCACCAACCAGCCTTGAAAGCCACCATCGCCGAAGATTTCGCGCGCTTGCCGGAGCTGATCGCCCGCTCGACGCCCGCCTCGGACGACCACGACCAGCCGCCCGCCGAGAACCAGCCGCCCAAACAACTGTCCTTGTTTTGAGTTTTTCCAGCCCGAACCGCGCCCATGAATTCATTGAGAGCGTTATATGACCGCCTGCCGGATCAGACCCGCCGCGATCTGCGGTCCTGGGTGCCTGACCCAATTCTGCGCTGGTATGCTCACCGAAAAACTCAGGTTTATTTGATCTCATACCCCAAGTGCGGGCGCACCTGGCTGCGCTTGATGATCGGTCAGGCGATCGCCGCGCACTTTGGCTTGCCGCAGACGGAAGAAACGCTCTTCATTCGCTGGAAAGAAAAACCCCACCCGCAGGCGCCACACATCACCGTGATCCACGATGACCGCCCGATGCTCAAAACCCCCGGAGAGCTTGAAACAAACAAGAAACGCTACCAGTCCAAACGGGTGATTTTCCTGACGCGCGACCCGCGCGATGTAATTGTCTCGAGCTATTTCGAGATGAAGAACCGCGGCATGTTGTTTGGCGACAACCCGTACGAGCAGCGCAAAGCGGTCTTTGATGGTAGCCTGCCCGAGTTTATTCACCGCCGGCAAGGCGGGTTCGAAACGATCCTGGCGTATTACAATATCTGGGCTCAAAATCGGGACCGGCTGGCAGGGTTCCTGCTGGTGCGCTACGAAGACATGAAAACGGACCCCCATCAGCAATTGCGCCGGGTGGTCGATTTCTTGGGTCTCACAGCGATCCCGGATGCGACCCTGGCTCAGGCGGTCGAGTTCGCCTCGTTCGAAAATATGCGCAAAATGGAAACGCAGGGAAAATTCAACAGCGGTATACTCAACCCCGCTGATCAGCAAAACGTCGAAACGTATAAAACTCGCAAAGGGCTTGTAAAAGGGTATCTGGATTATCTGGACGAACCAGAGATTGCCTTCATGAATTCTCGAATAGAAACGCAGCTTTCCCCGTTGTTTGGATACGCCGTTTGAAATAACCTCACTCTAATCGCTATTTAGGAACCGGACATGGCAAAATCATATAAACAAATCTTATTGAACAAATTCAGCGACCGCACCGCCCGGATCGCAGTCTTAGGACTGGGCTATGTCGGCTTGCCGCTCGCCGCGGCGTTTGCCGCGGCGGGTTTCACCGTCCTCGGGATCGACCCAGACAGTTACAAGGTCGATACGATCCAGCGCGGCGAAAGCCATATTCATGACGTTCCCAGCGCGCAAGTCGCCCGCCTGGCAAGCTCCGGCAAACTGAGCGCATCGACGGATTTCGCCGGGTTGGCGGAGGCGGATGCAGTCAGCATCTGCGTTCCCACCCCGCTGCGCAAAACCGGCGACCCGGATCTTTCCTTCATCCTCAGCGCTGCCGAGCAATTAGCCGAATACATGCACGCCGGCATGGTGGTCATCCTCGAATCGACCACTTACCCGGGCACAACGCGCGAAATTCTGCTGCCGAAACTGGGCGACGATAAGGGCTTGACCGTCGGCGAGGATTTCTTCCTGGCTTTTTCACCCGAACGCGTCGACCCAGGCCGCCAGGACTGGACCACCCTCAATACCCCCAAGGTGATCGGCGGGATTACGCCCGCCTGCACCGAAGTCCTGGCTGCCTGGTACTCCTGCGCCTTAAAAACCGTCGTGCCGGTGTCCTCCGCGGAGGTCGCCGAGATGGCAAAGCTGCTCGAAAACACCTTCCGCATGATCAATATCGGCTTGGTGAACGAGATGGCGATGATGTGCGAGAAGCTAGGCGTGGATGTGTGGGAGGTAATCGACGCCGCGGCGACAAAACCGTTCGGTTTTATGAAGTTCACCCCGGGGCCTGGATTGGGCGGGCACTGCATTCCGATCGATCCGCTGTACCTCTCGTGGAAGCTGCGCGCCCTGAACTACACCGCGCGGTTCATTGAGCTGGCTTCCGAGATCAACACCGGCATGCCGCGCTACGTGGTCGGCAAAGTGCAGGACGCCCTGAACGATCAGGGCAAATCCTTGAAAGGCAACCGGGTGCTTGTCTTGGGGGCAGCGTACAAAGCGGATATCGACGACCTGCGCGAATCGCCCGCGCTGGATGTCATCGGTCTGCTCCAACAGAAAGGCGCGATTGTGCAGTACCACGATCCCTATATCCCCAAGCTGCGCTACGAAGGGATCGCGCTGGACAGCGCGCCGGACTTGATGCACGCGGTGCGCGAGGCAGACTGTGTGGTCATTGTCACTAATCACAGTACGTACGACTACCCGGCGCTGCTCGAAAATGCCCAGCTCATCGTAGACACGCGCAACGCGCTGGGAAGCCTGGGGCGCAGCAACCCCAAGGTAGTGCGTCTCTAAAAGAACTGCGAGGCTTTATGGCGAATTATCTAGTCACCGGGGCAGCCGGTTTTATCGGCGCCCGGGTCACGGAAATGCTGCTCGACGCCGGGCATACTGTGCTCGGCGTGGACAACCTGAACGACGCTTATGACACACGCATGAAACAATGGCGGCTGGAACGTCTCCTGGAAAACCCCAGCTTTCATTTCGACCGCCTGGATATCAGCCGGCGCGAGGAGGTTGAGCGCATTTCCGCCCTGGGATCGAAACCCTCGATCCAGCTCGACGCCGTGATCAACCTGGCAGCCCGGGCGGGCGTACGCCAGTCCGTACTCGACCCCTGGGTTTATTTTGAGACCAACCTGACCGGTACACTCAATCTGCTCGAGCTGTGCCGCCGGCAGGGCATCCCTAAATTCATCCTGGCGTCCACTTCCAGCATCTACGGCAGCGACGCCCCGCTCCCAACGCCGGAGGAAGCCAGCAGCGATTTCCCCCTCCAGCCCTACGCCGCCAGCAAAAAGGGCGCGGAGGCGCTTTGCTATTCCTATCACCACCTCTACGACATCGACGTCACCGTGTTCCGCTATTTCACGGTCTATGGTCCAGCCGGGCGACCGGATATGTCGATGTTCCGTTTCACCCAATGGATTAATGAAGGTCTCCCGCTGCATTTGTACGGGGATGGCGAGCAATCGCGCGGCTTTACCTACGTCGATGACATCGCGCGCGGCACCATCCTGGGTCTTCAGCCGCAAGGCTATCAGATCATCAACCTGGGGGGTCACGAAACCATCAAAATCAACGACCTGATCCGGCTGCTGGAAGAGCGGATCGGGAAAAAGGCGCACATCGAACGCCACCCTCCCATTGCCGCGGATATGCTCGCCAGTTGGGCAGACGTCCAAAAAGCGGGGCGGCTGCTTGGCTGGGAGCCGCAGGTCGCGCTGCGCCAGGGGGTGGAGCGTCTTGTGGAGTGGTATGCACAAGAACGCGGGTGGGCTAGCCAGATCGCCACAACATGAAACCGCCGCGCCCGCGAACCGCCTGCCCGGCGTCCGAACTGCGGGCGCTTGACCCCCGATACAAGCCCATCCGATGCGTCTGAACGATCTCCGCGTTTGGCTTACAAAGCAGTTCCACCGGCTATTTTCAAATGAGCTGGTCCGGCGGATCATTAAAAACTCCAGTTATTTGTTTGGAACCACCGGGGTCGCCGCCGCGGCAAGTATGCTGCAGGGCATCCTGGCAGCGCGCTTGCTCGGCGCGGCCGGCTTTGGCATCCTCGGCGCAATCACTTTATTCTCAAGCGTGATCAACAACCTGGCTTCGTTTCGGATGGGCGAGCTGGTGGTTAAATACGTGGGCTTCTACACCGAGCAGGCAGACCCGCAGACCGCCGCAGCCACTTTCAAGCTCGCTGCCCTGGTCGAGACGGCGGCTTCCATCGTGGCTTTCGGACTGGTCGTGATCCTCGCGCCGGTTGGAGCAGCCTTGTTCACCAAAGACCCGCAAACCGCCCCGCTGTTTGTGCTCTACGGGCTGGTGCTGCTCGCCAATCTGATCTCGGAAAGCTCCACCGGCTTGCTGCAGATCTTCGACCGCTTTGGCAGGATTGCCAGCCTGGGCATCCTCCAAAGCCTGGTCACGCTCGGCTTGATCGCAATCGTCTTCGCGGCTGGCGGCGGCTTGACGGGTGTGCTGGCAGCCTATCTGGTTGGCAAATTGACCGGCGCCCTGGGTCTCAGCATCGTGGCGCTGATCGAAGCCCAACGCCGCTGGGGAAGCGGCTGGTGGAAAACCCCGCTCCGCCCGCTGCGCCCCAAATTGGGCGAGATGGCGCGTTTTGCGGTGAGCACTAACATCAGCGCCAGCATCAGCCTGTTCACCAAAGACAGCGAACTGCTCTGGGTCTCGTGGCTGCGCGGTCCGACCGAAGCGGGGTATTACAAGCTCGCCCTGGCGTTGGCGAACATGGTTCAGATGCCGGTTGAGACGCTTCCCCAGGCGACCTATCCGGAACTCTCGCGCCAGGTGGCGCGTGACGACTGGCGCAGCGTGCGCCACATTCTGCAACAGGGTTCACGCCTGGCAGCCGCCTATTCGCTTGCGGCAACCCTTTTCCTGGTCATTTTCGGGAAATCGCTGATCAGCCTGCTCTACTCGCCCGAGTTTCTGCCCAGCTACCCGGCGCTGTTGATCCTGCTGGTGGGTTTGCTGGTAGCCAACTCATTTTACTGGCGCAGGATCGCTCTGCTGGCGCTTGGTCGGGCAGATTTCCCTGCCAAGGTCAACGCCGCCCTGGCGCTGGTGAAAGTTGTGGGAACGCTCATCTTCGTGCCGCGCTTCGGTTATCTGGCAAGCGCCGCCCTGTTATCCGCTTTCTATTGGGCTGGCTCGTTCATCAACGTGGCGAAGGTGCGCAGCCTTATCAGCCAGAAACAGGCGAAGGAAGGCTTGGGGTGAAACTGGCGGTCATCGCTCCCACCGAAATCCCGGCGCGGCGCGCCAACACGCTTCAAGTCATGAAGATGGCTCAGGCGTTTGTTGGGCTGGGTCACACCGTGCGATTGTGCGCCCCCACAACGAACCTTGGGAGCGCCACACAGCAATCTGTGCGCCCCTCTTGGGAGGACCTGGCTCGGCATTACGGCTTGCACGAGCGCTTCGAGATCGATTGGCTGAACTGCCGCTCGCGCCTGAAACGCTATGACTACGGCTGGCGCGCCGTGCAATGGGCGCGCTGCGGGTCAGCCGATTGGATCTACACCCGCCTGCCGCAAGCCGCCGCGCTGGCGAGCCAGATGGGCATCCCCACTCTGCTGGAGGTCCACGATCTTCCCCAGAGCCGCATGGGCGCCTGGCTTTTCCGCCTTTTCCTGAGAGGCAGCGGGGCGCGACGCCTGGTCGTCATCACCCAGGCGCTCGCGGCTGACCTGGAAAAACGCTTCGACGTCAAACTTGATCCGCCCTTCGGTCTGATCGCTCCGGACGGGGTCGATCTCGAGCGGTATGAAAACCTGCCGGGTCCCCCTGAGGCGCGCCGCCGGCTGGCGGCGGGGCAGCCCGCCCCGCTCGACCGGCTGCGGCAGGACGGGTTCTGCGCAGGTTATACCGGTCATCTCTACCGGGGCCGCGGCATAGAACTGTTGGTCGAGCTAGCCAGCCAGCTGCCCCAAATCGATTTTTTGATCGTCGGCGGCGAACCCGGTCAGGCGCGAGCGCTCGACGACCAGGCTCGCCGCAGGGAACTGCCCAATCTGATCGTGACCGGTTTTGTGCCCAACGCCGAACTTTCGCTCTACCAGGCAGCCTGCGACATCCTGCTCCTGCCGTACCAATCGCGCGTCGAGGCTTCCTCGGGGGGCGACATCGCGCGTTATCTCAGCCCCATGAAGCTTTTCGAATATCTGGCATGCGGGCGCGCCATTGTCGCGAGTTCGCTGCCGGTGCTACAGGAAGTGCTAAACGAGCGCAACGCTCTGATCGTTCCCTTTGACCAGCCTGAGCCCTGGGAAGCAGCCATCCGCAAGTTATTGGATAATCCCGACTTGCGCGACGCGCTGGCGCGCCAGGCGCGCCTGGACGCCCGCCAGTACACCTGGGAGGCGCGCGCTGCCCGCATACTGGCTGGCTTATGAGTCAAAATGAGCCAAATGAAAACCAAAAATGTGGGATAATCTATCCCCTGAACCGCTATGCAGCCTGATAAAAACGTTCAAAACAGCCTTCCCTCAACCGGCAAGTGGTTGATGCGCCTCGTAGGTCTGACTGCGGGGCTGATTCTTTTAGCGATGGCTCTGGCGGTCATATCCAACGGGTTCCTCGCGATCCACGGCTGGAGTTCCTTTTTCTGGGTATTGCTCCTGAGCGCGGCGATTGTGTGGGGCGTCTGGCGCTTGATGCGCAATGAGAAGCCGCCTGCCTGGGTGCTAAGCCTGGTCGTGGCTGCGGCGTTGCTGCGCCTGGCGGTTGGCGTCTTTTGGACCGTAGCGCTGCCAGCCTGGGGGCACGGCACCCCCGCCGAGATCAGCGGATATGTCATGGGAGACGCCGCCGGGCGCGATCAAGCCGCCTGGCGCTTAGCCCGCTCCGATGAATCCCTGCAACGCGCATTCCAGGACAACCGCAAAGTCGACCAGTACGGCGGCTTGCTGTTCATCAGCGCGTTCATCTACCGTTACCTGGGCGGGGATATTCACCAACCCCTCCTGATCGTCGTACTGGGCGCAGCTTGCTCCGCGCTGACGGTGCTTTTCGTTTGGGCGTTTGCCCGCCGGGTTTGGGGCGAGACGGAGGCTGCCGTCAGCGCCTGGCTGGTATTTTTATATCCCGAAGCGATCCTGCTGGGCAGCTCGCAGATGCGCGAGGCTTTCACAATCCCGTTTGCCGCGGCTGCCTTTTACGGGCTGGCGCGCTACCGAGACGAACGCTCGGTTTCGAGCGTGCTTTGGGTGCTGATCCCCTGTCTGCTGACCTTCTTCCTGTCATCGCTTTCAGCCGTCCTGTTACTGGGCTGCCTGACGCTGGTGGCGCTCGGCATGTTGAAATTTGGATCAAAGAACATCTACCAGCACCGCTGGTTCTGGCTTGCGCTGCTCCTGTTGGTCGTCGTCGGATTAGCCGGGCTTTACGTGGCGCTGCGCGAAGTCGTCCCCGCCCGCATCACCAATCCGATCGCGATGCTCAACTGGTGGCTGCACAAATCCGCCAGCTTCCAGGCGTACGCCAGCCGGCACGCCTCCGGCTGGATGCAGAAGATTTTCAAATTCACGCCGGAGTGGTCGCACTTACCGATGCTGCTGGCTTACGGGGTTGTGCAGCCCTTCCTCCCGGCAGCTCTGGTGGCAAGCAGTCAGGCGCCCGTCTGGCGCGCGGTCGCCATCTGGCGCGCGGCTGGCTGGACGCTGCTGCTCGGGATCCTGGCTTTTGCGCCTTTTCACGCCCTACGCCGGAATGGGGAGCGCAGCCTGGTGCGCGTTTTCACCCTGGTCGTCTGGCTGGTCATCCTGGTAGCTGCCTATCGCGGCGGGAGCGATATGTGGGACAATCCCCGCTACCGCGCGATCTTCATCAGCCTGCAGGCGGCGCTGGCTGCCCGCATCATCGTGGAAGAAAACCGGACGCGCGACCCCTGGCTGCGCCGCTCGCTGCTTTGCGCAGCCGCAATCCTGGCTTGGTTCTTCCCCTGGTATCTGCAGCGCTACTACTCGGTCGGCTGGACGGTCACCGATCCATTCCGCATCCTGCTCTTGGGCTGCATCACCGGCGCCCTGCTCCTCCTGGCTGACTGGGCTGGCGCCAGGCCGCGGGCGAACAGTCCGGTCTCCACTGTCGAGAAGACCGAACCCCCCAATTCCACGCATTAATCCGCGATTGTCATCGCGGGTATAATTAGGCGCGTCAACTGGCAGAACACCTAAGGCAAATTCCTTGAAACTTTCGCTTGTGATCCCGGTCTATAACGAATCAGAGAACTTGCCTCTTTTGCATGAACAAATTCTCCAGGCGCTCAGCCCACTCGCAGATCAGACCTGGGAGTTGATTTTTGTGGACGATGGCAGCACAGATCAAAGCCCCGAAGTGTTGGAAAAACTCGTCCAAAATGATCCCACACATACCACCGCTTTGCTGCTGAGGCGGAATTTTGGTCAGACTGCCGCCATCGCGGCTGGCATCGACCACGCCAGCGGCGAGGTGATCATCTTGATGGATGCGGATATGCAGAACGATCCCGCTGATATTCCCCGCATGTTGGAGATGATCGATCAGGGCCACGACGTAGTCAGCGGCTGGCGTGAAAATCGCCAGGACGCGTTTCTCACGCGCGTGTTACCTTCGCGCATCGCCAATTGGCTGATCTCGACCGTCACCGGGGTGCACCTGCACGATTACGGCTGTACTTTGAAAGCCTACCGGCGGGAAGTACTGGCGGGGTTCCGGCTTTACGGCGAGATGCACCGCTTTATCCCAGCTTACGCGCATTCCGTTGGGGCGCGCATCGTCGAATTGCCGGTGCGCCACCACCCGCGCCGCTTTGGCAAGACGAAATACGGCCTCACCCGCACGATCAAAGTGCTGCTCGATCTGATCACCGTCAAATTCCTGATCAGTTATTCCAACAAGCCCATCTACCCGTTTGGAGGGATGGGGATTGTGCTGATCCTGATCAGCATGGGCATCCTGACCTTCTTGCTGGTGCGGCGGGTGCTCTTCCGCACCTCGGTCGTAGATTCGCCATTCTTCAGTTCCAGCCTGATGGTGATGATCCTGGGCTTTCAATCGATCCTGCTCGGGTTGATTGCCGAAATGCAGGTGCGCACCTACCACGAATCGCAGAAAAAGCCCACCTACACTATCCGCAAGCAGCTCAAATCCGCACAGGAAGCCGGTTCGATTGATGCGCATTCTGGTCATAACCTATGAGTACCCGCCGGTCGGCGGCGGAGGGGGACACGTAGCGCGAGATATCAGTTTCGAGCTTGCCCGGCGGGGGCATGAGTTGACCGTCCTCACTTCCCACTACAACCGCCTGCCGCGCGAAGAAACCGCCGGTAACCTGCGTGTGATCCGCGTTCCAGTCCTGCGCCGCATGTTATACAAAGCCGACTTATCCACGATGGCGGCTTTTGTGTTTTTCGGCGCGCTGTACGGCTTGCGTCTGGCGCGCCAATGGAAGCCCGATTTGATCCACGTCCACTTCGCCGTCCCCTCCGGACCGGTTGCCTGGCTGCTCGAACGTTTCACCGGCATCCCTTATGTTCTGACCGCCCACTTGGGGGACGTTCCAGGCGGCGTGCCCGAAAAGACCGAGCGCTGGTTTCGCTGGGTTTTTCCGCTTTCACCGCCCATTTGGCAGCGGGCTGCCCGCGTCGCCGCGGTGAGCGAGCACACCCGCCAGCTTGCGCGAGCACGCTACTCGGTCGAAATCCAGGTCATCCCCAACGGCGTGGACTTGGAAAAACTCGATCCGGGACGCATTGCGGTACACGACCCCCCGCAGATCTTCTTCGCGGGGCGTTTTATGGATCAGAAGAACCCGCTTCAGGTGATCCGCACGCTGGAGACCTTGCGCGAACTGCGCTGGACCTGCTTAATGGCAGGCGACGGTCCGCTCAAAGATGCAGCCATCCAGGAAATCCAGCGGCTGGGGCTCGCGGATCGTTTCACACTGCCGGGCTGGGTCACCCCCGAACAGGTGAACGACTACATGGCGGGCTCCGATATTTTGTTTATGCCCTCGCTTTCGGAAGGTTTGCCCGTAATCGGTGTGCAATCGCTGGCAATGGGGCTGTGTGTGGTTGCGTCCGAGATCGGCGGCATGTTGGACGTGGTCGAACCTGGGCGCAACGGCTTCTTAATCGATCCCTCCCAGCCGCAGGGCTACCGCCAGGCGTTGTTCGAGCTGCTCTCAGCCCCGTCCCGGCTGCTCGAGTTTCGCCGCGCCAGCCGGGAAAAAGCCCGAGATTTCGATATTTGCGGTGTGGCTAGCGCGTACGAGGAGATCTTCCGCTCGGTCCTCGAAAACGACAGGAAGGGCGGATAACCCATGCGCCGCCCGGACAGCCGCAGCCTGATCCGCATTTTTGGCACGCTGATCGCCCTGGGCTTGCTGGTTTACCTGGTCAGCCAACAAAGCTGGCAGGAAATTTGGCTGGCAATCCAGCAGATCCCGCGCTGGCGGCTGGCGCTGGCGCTGCTTTTGATGCTGGTTTCGCGCCTGGCGGTCGCGTTGCGCTGGCACAGCCTGCTGCAGGCGGCTGATCTTGAGATTCCTTTCCTGCGCACATTGCGCATCACCCTGGCTGGCTTGTTTGCCTCCAATTTCCTGCCAACCACTATCGGCGGCGATGTCGTCCGCCTGGCAGGTCTGCTCCAGTTACAGATCGACAGCGCAGTCGCGGCAGCCTCGCTGATTGCCGACCGGCTGGTTGGCATTATTGGCATGTCCATGATGGTTCCTTTTAGCATCCCCGCGCTTTCGAGCATCCTCGGCGCCCCGCCAGAAGCCGCGCCGCTGCCTTACCCCGCTGCATTCCTGACAGGCGTGGGGCTCCGCAAGGTGCTGGAGCGCGCCCGCCGCTTCTTCACGCGCCTGTACGCCTCGATGCAGCGCTGGCTGCTGAAACCGGTCAGCCTGCTCAAAGCATTGGCATGCACCTGGGCGCACATGCTTTGTATTTTCGCCATCCTGTTCCTGTTATTAGGCGGTATCGGCGAACACATGCCGATTTGGATGATCGGCGGGCTGTACAGCCTGGTCTATCTTGTCACGCTCATCCCGATTTCGATCAACGGGTACGGCGTCCAGGAAATCTCGATGGCGTTGATCTTCTCAAACCTGGGGCGCGCTTCGCTTAGTGGGGGGTTGACGGTGGCGCTGCTGTTCCGCACGGTCATGCTGTTAGCCAGTTTGCCGGGTGCGTTCTTTCTCCCAGATATCCTCTCGACCCCCGCGGCGAAAAGCCCACCCCTCGAAAGCGACCGGTCTATGTAAGAGTTTTACGCAATGAAAGATACTTCTTCTAATCCGGACATTCTTCCTCAACCGCACCTGCCTCAGCCAACGCGCCGCCTCTTTTTCTGGCTAAACCTGGCGCTCTTTCTGCTGGCAGTCTGCCTGGTCCCGCTGGTCACTTTTGTGTTCAGCAGCCCCGCAGCACGTTCAGCGTTGGTTCGCCTGCTGCTCGCCAGCCTCGCGGCGCTGGCTGGGGCGTTCTTCCTCAAATCGGCGGTCTTCCGCGCTCCTCACGCCGCGCGCCTGAGCCTGCCAGCCTGTCTGGCGGTCTCATCGACGCTGAGCGCCAGCCTCTATCTCCTGCTCTCGTACCTTCCCGACATTTCAAACAGCCCGTTCACCCTGACCTGGTCGGAAGCCAGCCGCTACTATTACGCCTCGCTTTTCTTTTCAAAGCGCATTTACGGTCAATCCGTCCCGCCGACTGTGCTGCACCCCAGCCGCTATCTGCTGCAATCGGTCCCCTTCCTGATCCCCGGTTCGCCCATCTGGGTTCACCGCGCCTGGCAGGTGCTGCTCTGGATCGTCATCCCACCCGCCACAATCCTGGTTCTTGCCGCGCGGTTGAACATCAAAGACCGCCTCCATCGCTGGCTTTTCAGCAGCATGGCTTTTTTGTTTATCATGACCGGCCCGATCTACTATCACTTGCTTGTGCCGGTTCTGCTCGTGTTGTGGGGTTTCCGACCCAACGGTTCGATCTCAAACCGGCGCCGCTGGATCACATCGCTTGGCGTGGTATTTACGGCGTCTGCCTGGGCGGGGATCAGCCGGGTTAACTGGTTCCCACTGCCCGGCAGCCTGGCTGCCCTGCTGATCCTGCTTGAATCGCCCATCCAAATCAGCCCGGATAGATCGCCGCGCCGCGGCTGGCAAACAACCGTGCGCTATCTGCTGCGCCTGGCAGGCTGGTTTTGTTTTGGCGCGGCGGTCGCGTTCATCGCGCAATTGCTCTACATTTCCTGGTCCGGCAACTCCGTCAGCCAGTTTGTTACGAGTTTCAGCTCCGGTCTGCTGTGGCATCGCCTGCTGCCCAGCGCGACTTATCCGCTGGGGATACTGCCTGCGATCAGCCTGGTAAGCCTGCCGCTGGCGCTCATCATCCTGGGCAAGCTGATTCAACCGCTGGCGGGCATCCCGCTCTGGAAGCGTTTTCATCCGGTGCGCCTGCTCGGTCTCCTCAGCATCCTGGCGGTCTTCTTCCTGGGCGGGTTGGTGGTCAGCGTCAAAATCGGCGGGGGCAGCAACATCCATAACATGGACGCGTTCATGGCGTTGCTGCTGGTAGTCGCAGCTTATTTCCTCTTCGAGCGAACCGAGCCGGATCTCCAACCCGAGGCGCAGCTTGATCCACAGGCAGAGGATTTCTCGGAGGAGAATTTAAATCGACCGGCGCGCCCTGCCGCCCATCGCGTGTTGACCAGCGCTGGGTTGGCGCTTGGGTTCGTGATTTTTCCGCTGACCACTTTCCTGGTCCGGTCATCCGCTGGTCCACGTCCCGACCCGAGCGGCGTCGCCAGAGGCCTGGCAACGATATCCGAAGCGGTGCAGGCAACCGTGCAGAACGGCGGCGAGGTGTTGTTCATCTCCTACCGGGAACTGCTCACCTTCCACGAGGTTGAAGCGCCGCTAATCCCCGATTACGAACGCGTCTTCCTCATGGAGGCTGCCATGGCTGGCGATCCGGAATACCTGGCGCGCTTCGAGGATGATCTTAAGAACCAGCGGTTCGGCTTGATCGTGAGCGAGCCAATCTCACTCAAACAAAAGGAAGCCAGCGGCGAGTTCGCCGCCGAGAACAACGCCTGGGTGAAAAATGTCTCGCGCCCTTTGCTCTGCTACTACAAACCGCTGAAGACACTGCGCACAATCTCGGTCCAGCTGCTTGTCCCGAACCTAGACATCCCAACCAAATGCCGCTGACCCGACCCTGGTCTGGCGCCGTCGCAGCCGGCAGACCACCCAAAACCGAGGTGATTTTTCATCCTTGACCTGCCCGCAGCAACAGTTATAATTCAGCAGTTGAATTTTAGAATCGACCTATGGCGACAGAACCGCTCTCCGACCGCGAACTGATCCTGCTCGAAGAAATCGAACTCGACCCGGACGTCACCCAAGCCAGCCTGGCGGCGCAACTGGGGGTCGCGGTCGGTACGGTCAACTGGCACATCAAGCGGCTGATCTCGAAGGGCTACCTCAAGGTCAAGCGCGCCCAGAGGCGCAAGCTGCGCTACATCATCACCCCCGAAGGTCTGGCTTTCCGCGCTCACCTGGCGGTGAACTATATCGAGACCTCCATGCGCCTATATCGCAACACGCGCCACCGCGTGCGCGAGCTGTTGACGCAGGCTAAACAAGCCGGCTACAACCAGGTCATCATCGCCGGCGACGGCGATATCGGAGACATCTGCCGGCTCTCCTGCCTCGAGCAGGGCATGCGGGTCGTCGAGGCTGACTCGGGCGCGATTGTAAAGAACATCCCTGTGTTGCAGGTTCAAGGCACCAAGGTGCATCTGCATATCGAATCGTAGAGGAAGCATATGGAGACGAACGGTTTCTGGCAATCCAAACGCGTATGCGTGACCGGCGGGGCTGGTTTTCTGGGCACATTCGTGGTCGAAAAACTGGCTCAACGCGGCGCGCAGCAGGTCTTTATTCCGCGCATCGAACAATACGACCTGGTTCAACGCGAGGCTATTCTGCGGCTGCTGGCAGACGCCCGCCCCGATGTGATCATCCACCTGGCGGCTCTGGTGGGCGGCATCGAAGCAAACCGCCTGCGCCCCGCCGAGTTTTTCTACGATAACCTGATGATGGGCGTCCAACTCATGCACGAAGCCTGGCGCCATGGCGTGGCTAAATTCGTCGCGGTCGGCACGATTTGCGCTTACCCCAAAATCACCCCGATCCCCTTCAAAGAGGAGTATCTGTGGGACGGCTATCCCGAAGAGACCAACGCGCCCTATGGGCTTGCCAAGAAAATGTTGCTTGTCCAGGCTCAAGCCTATCGCCAGCAGTACGGCTTCAATGCCATTTTCCCGCTGCCAGTCAATCTTTACGGTCCGCGCGATAACTTCGACCCGGTCACTTCCCATGTGATCCCGGCGCTGATCCGCAAATGCCTGGAAGCTCAGCAGCGCGGCGACCCGGAGGTAGCGCTGTGGGGAGACGGCTCGCCCACGCGCGAATTCCTCTACGTCGAGGACGCCGCCGAAGGGCTCGTCCTGGCAGCCGAGCGCTACGACAGCCCAGAACCGTTCAACCTGGGATCAGGACAGGAGATCAGCATTCGCGCGCTGGCAGAGCTGATCGCCCACCTGACCGGTTATACAGGGCGCATCGCCTGGGATACCAGCAAGCCCAACGGTCAGCCGCGCCGCGCCCTGGACACCAGCCGGGCTCGCGAAACCTTTGGCTTCCAGGCGCACACCCCTTTTGAAGAAGGCTTGAAGCGCACGATTGACTGGTATCAGGCGCAGGCTGGGATGAAAGGTTAGGCAGGGTGGCAGACTTCGACCATCAGGCTCTCCCTCAGCTAGTCAACAACCCGCAGGACTGGTCGCTGGTCATCCGCCCGCAGCGCGGGCTGTTCGACTTGCGCCTGGGGGAGTTGTGGAGCTACCGGGATCTGGTTTGGCTGTTCGTCCGCCGCGATTTTGTTTCGGTCTACAAGCAGACCATCCTGGGTCCGCTCTGGTATTTGATCCAGCCCGTGCTGACCTCGATCATTTTTACCGTGATCTTCGGGCGCATCGCCCGCCTGTCCACCGACGGTCTGCCGCAGTTCCTATTCTACATGTCCGGGACCGTGGTCTGGACGTATTTTGCTGATTGTCTGACCAAGACTTCCAACACGTTTATCACCAACGCCCAATTGTTTGGAAAAGTCTATTTTCCGCGCCTGGCGGTTCCGGTTTCGATCCTGATCTCCAACCTGATCGCCTTTTCGATCCAGTTTCTGCTCTTCCTGGGCTTCATGCTCTACTTCTGGCTCAACGGCGCCAACGTCGAGCCAAACCTGTGGGTCCTCTTTACGCCGGTGTTGATTGTCCTGATGGCTGGGCTGGGATTGGGATTTGGGATCATCGTCTCCTCGCTGACCACCCGCTACCGCGATCTGCGTTTTCTGGTCACGTTTGGCGTCCAACTCTGGATGTTCGTGACCCCGGTGATCTATCCCGTCTCAGCCATCCCGGAACGCTTGCGACCCTTGATCGCCCTCAACCCGCTGACCCCTATTGTGGAGACCTTCCGCTACGCCTATCTCGGCAGCGGCACTGTGAACGGGCTGAATCTGCTCTACAGCGCCGGCGTTATGCTGGTCGTGCTGGTAGCCGGCGTGCTGCTGTTCAACCGCATCGAAGCCACCTTCATGGATACCGTCTAGGGAACCGCAGATGACGATCACCATTCGGATCGAAGGACTCAGTAAAGAATACCGGCTCGGTCAGATCAGCGGGGGCACGCTGCGCGAAGACCTCAACCGCTGGTGGGCTCGGGCGCGCGGCCGCCCGGATCCGACCCTCAAAATCGGTCAGGAAAACCACGGCAACCGCCAGGGCGAGCGCATCTGGGCGCTGCGCGACATCACCTTTGAGGTGGAGCAGGGTAAGGTACTCGGCATCATCGGGCGCAACGGGGCGGGCAAAAGCACCCTGCTCAAAATATTGTCGCGCATCACTGCGCCGACTTCGGGCGAGGTCAAAATCAAAGGGCGCGTCGCCAGCCTGCTCGAAGTGGGCACCGGCTTTCATCCAGAACTGACCGGGCGCGAAAACATTTATCTCAACGGCGCCATCCTGGGTATGAGCCAGCGCGAGATCGACCAAAAATTCGATGAGATCGTCGGTTTTTCGGAAGTCCAGCAGTTCATCGACACGCCTGTCAAGCGGTATTCGAGCGGGATGTACGTGCGTCTGGCTTTCGCAGTCGCCGCCCATCTGGAACCCGAAATCCTAGTGGTGGACGAGGTCCTGGCGGTGGGCGATGCTGAATTCCAGCGCAAGTGTCTGGGCAAGATGAGCGACGTAGCCCGCTCCGGGCGAACCGTTTTGTTTGTCAGCCACAACATGTCGGCTGTGGCGCGCTTGACTGAAGAGACCATTGTCTTGAACGAGGGACGGCTCGTGCTATACGACCAGACCCCGCGCGCCATCGATTATTACATGTCATCCGGTTTCGCCCAGTTAGGAGAGCGCCGCTGGCAGGCAGGCGAAATCCCGGCTTCAGCCGCGCCGTTCCGTCCGCTCCAACTGCGCCTTTGCAACGCCCGCGGTCAGGTCTCCGAAAGCGTGCGTTCTACCGAACCATTGCTGATTGAATTTCACTACCGCCTGGATGCCCCCATCACCGGTTTGCGGGTAGGGCTCTATCTGCAGACTGCCCGCGGCGAGACAGTGCTGACCTCATTTGATACCGACGATGCGGCGCAGTTCGAGACATACCGCAACCGCCAGGCGGGGGAATATGTCAGCCGCTGCGAGATTCCGGCGGATTTCCTCAACGAGGGGCGCTATGTGTTGGGTGTGAACGCCAGTTCTTACCGGGTGCGGCGGTATTTCCAGGACGAGCAAGCCCTTTCATTCAACGTCGATGCCACCGGTGCGCCCGGTTCACAGTGGACCGAAGCGCGTCTGGGGCTGGTCCGCCCCAGACTCAGTTGGGAGATCGCCAATCAGGGGGTCCGCAGCGATGCTTAACCGCCGTCTCGTCAAAAACCTGTTAGGTGAGCTGCCCCTCACGGCTGAAATCTACTGGAGGCTGGTTCAGGGCGACCGCCCGGTTGCGCGCAGTTTTTCGCTGCGCCGAACAAAAAAAAACCTGCCGGCATGGCGCCTCCAGGCGCAGCAAGCGCTTGCGCTCCACCTTCCCGACCAGCCCGCGCCCAAACGCCTGCTGCTCTTTGCCACGCTGCGCTATTGGATCGAACACGCGGCTTTGCTGAGCGTCACGCTTTCCGGGTTGGGTCACAAGGTCACCCTGGGATACCTGCCCTACCCGAGCTTTGACCGCCCGCTGACACAATTCGACCTGCGCCGCAATGCCGCTTATGCGCGCAGCGTGTTGAGCGCCGCGGCGCCGCTCTTAGAACCGCTTTCCTTCCTGGATGTCGGGCGGACTGCTCCCGCGGCTTTGCCCGCCGCGCTAGCCCAGGCTGTGCATGAAGTCAGTGTGCGCGACACCCAGTACACCTTACAGATCGAGCAAGTTGACACCGAAGACTTGCACTCGCCGTCCGGTCGGCTGTTTAACCTGCGCCAAAAGCGCAACCTGCAGGCTGCGGCGGCTATGTTGAACTGGTATGGGGCGCTCGCCCCTGAACTGCGACCGCAAGCACTGCTGGTCCCGAACGGCAGCATCCTTGAGTTAGGCGCAGTCTTTCAAACCGCGCGCTATCTGGGTCTCCCTGCGGTCACTTATGAGTTCGGGGAGCAGCGCGGCCGCATCTGGCTGGCGCGCGATAGCGAGGTCATGCTCCAGGAAACCGATGATTTGTGGGAAGCACACCGCAATACGCCCCTGAACGAATCTCAATGGGAACAGATCCGCGCGCTGTACGTCTCACGTCAAAACGGCCGCCTGTGGGAGAATTTCGCCCGCCTCTGGCAGGGGTTGCCCAGCCAGGGCGGCGCACAGGTGCGCGCAGAGTTGGGGCTGGATCAGCGCCCGATCGTGCTGCTGGCCGCGAACGTGATTGGGGACAGCCTGACCCTGGGACGTCAGGTTTTCAGCCGGGATATGACCGAATGGCTTCAGCGCAGCGTGCAGTTTTTCGCCGGTCACCCAGAGGTTCAATTGGTCGTGCGAATCCACCCGGGCGAGCGCTATCTCAAAGGACCCTCGGTTGCCCAGGTAGTCAAAGCCGCCCTCCCCGAGCTGCCGCCGCATATTCGTTTGATCGAAGCCACCGCGCCGGTCAACACCTATGATCTGGTCGAGATCGCCGCGCTGGGTCTGGTGTACACCACCACGGTAGGCATGGAAATGGCGATGAGCGGGCTGCCAGCCATCGTCGGCGGGCGCACGCATTATCGCGCTAAGGGTTTTACGCTGGACCCGGCGACCTGGCAGGAAAATTTTGCGCTCATCGAGCGCCTCCTGTCTGCGCCCCACGAACACCGCCTCAAGAACCAGCAGGTGGAGCTAGCATGGAACTACGCTTACCGCTTCTTCTTCGAATATCCTTGTCCGTTCCCCTGGCACCTGCTCGATTTCTGGAACGAACTGGACGAATGGTCAGTGGAGCGTGTGCTTGCGCGCCAGGGCAGGGAGGCTTTTGGGGCGACCTTCGAATATCTGATTGGCGAGCCGCGGCCTTATTTGCAGCCGGTTGAGGCGCTATGACCCAGGTTAAACAGGAAGTCCGTCAGTTCTACGATGAGATCGGCTGGAAGTTGGTCGGCGAGGACGTGTATCAGAACGCCCGCTATGAGGACCTGCGCCCCGTCTCGCGCGCATACATCCACAACTGTCACCTGCGCGTCGCCCGTCATCTCCAGCCATCCGGCAGGTTCTTGCTCGATGCGGGGTCGGGACCGGTGCAGTATCCGGAATACCTCGAGTATTCGCGGGAATATCAATACCGCCTGTGCGTGGATATCTCATTCACCGCCCTGGTCGAAGCCCGCCGCCGCCTGAACGCCAAAGGGCTCTACGTCGTCGCGGACATCGCCAACCTGCCGTTCAAACCGGACGTGTTCGAAGGTCTTGTCTCGCTGCATACCATTCACCACCTGCCCGAGAACGAACACCTGGATGCATTCCAGGAGCTCTACCGCGTGCTGGCGCCCAACTGTTCTGCGGTGGTGGTCAACGGCTGGTCTAGTTCGCAGCTCATGAAAACCTTCGAGCCGCTGGTGCGCTTTGCCTATACCCTGCGCCATCTTCTCTACCGGCTGCGCGGCTATGAAGCGGTTGACGATCTGGACGAGACGAACGACGAACGCCCCAAGAAAAAACTTCGCAGAGCCAACGGTGGTGGACCAAAAGGCACCTTCACCAACAAACACGACGCACAATGGGTCAGGGCTGAGGTCGGGGCGCTCATGCCGGTGCGCATCCTGGTCTGGCGCAGCGTCACAGTGCGGTTCATGCGCGCCCTGATCCACCCCTGGCTGGGCGGGCGGCTCTGGCTGCGCCTGCTCTACAGCCTGGAAGAACGCTATCCCGAATACTTCGGCGAAAAAGGCAAGTACGCGCTAATTGTGATTAGAAAGGTTTAGGAAATGGAGCAAGAATACGTCCAAAATGCCGAATCAGAACTCTCAATAAAAGAACAATTGAGGCTGTTTGCATTTGATATCGATGCCCCAGCTACACCACGTCTAATTGAACGCGTTAGCAAAGAACTTAGCACAAAGGAACGATTAGGTATCTTATTGGACGGAGAACTAAATTTTCATGGTGAAAACAGCCGATACGCATCACATGATTTGCATGCTTTCGCAGCAAAATTCCCCCCACAGTTGCCTAGAGCGTTCATCCGTGGGTTAACAAAGCCAAATGATATCATCCTTGACCCAATGATGGGTTCAGGAACCACAATCGTGGAATCACATATCGAAGGGCGAATTGGGATTGGTTTGGACATCGACCCATTGGCGCTGCAATTGAGCACTGTCAAGATAACCCCCTTAGATATCGAACGTCTGCAAAAAGCCGGGGCGTATGTGGTGGATCGGGCTGCAAAAATCCTAGAATTTGAAGATGAGGTGATAGAAAAGTATCTTGATAGTCAAATGGATGAGTCAACAAAGGAATTCATTAATTATTGGTTTTTACCATCCACTCAAAAAGAACTCACCTCCTTGTATCGTGCAATTCAAGAAGTCAAAGATAGCACCATAAAACGATTTCTTGAGCTAACCTTTTCATCGATTATCATCACGAAGTCAGGCGGAGTAACAAGGGCGCGTGATCTGGCGCATAGTCGTCCCCATTTAGACAAACTGAAGAATCCAAAAAATGCTATCGAACAATTTGCCTACAAACTGCGCAGAAATATCTCCAGCATTTCAGAACTTAATCGAACCCATTTCATCTCGAACACCATTGGCGGAGATGCTAAGTATATGCCGATTGCGAGCGAGTCCGTGGATTTAATCGTAACATCACCGCCTTATGCGAACGCAATTGACTATATGCGAGCGCACAAGTTCTTTCTTGTCTGGTCAGGGAATAAGGTTAAAGACTTGGCTGAATTAAGATCGAAATATATCGGTTCAGAGAAAGTGGGAACATTACAACCCCAATATCTTGGAGATCATTCGGAAAAAATCATTCAACTCCTGGCAGACCGCGATAAGAAGAAAGCCATGATACTACGAAAATATCTCGGTGAAATGAAGTCGGTAATTTCTGAAATGCATCGTGTCCTTCGAAAAGACTCGGCTGCAATTATTGTTATTGGCACCTCAACTATGCGCGACCTAGATATCGAAACCCATCTTTGTTTGGCTGATATTGCGCAAATTGTCGGTTTTGAACTCGTAAGGATTTCAAAACGGATTCTTGACAGGAATAAGCGAATGATGCCAGCAAGATTTGGAAAGAAGAAGGAATCAATTATTGAGCAAAGGATTCACGAAGAATATGTGATTGGGTTAATAAAAAACTGAAGAAAAATCGGAGCATTCAATGCCAACACGTGAACAAACGAATGAAGAAGCTATCCAACTATTCCATGAGCTCGCTAAGCCAACTCATCTTGAATTATCAAGCGCGTGGCTGAGAATTTATCAGATTCTTCTATGGTTTGAGCCAGTCAATTGGCTGGGGTACACAATGCTTCCGCATATCATTGATGCCGATAAACTTCGACCCAATTCTCCCAGGCAACAATTGAGTTGGTCAAAACCAAAGATATGGCAAAGACGGGCGCAATGGATTAGCGATTATCTTGGAAACGAGTTGGGATGCGCGATAGAAGAACTCCCAGACAAGACTGATTTGTTGATGAAAAAACCGAACTATCAAGGTCTTCAGAGGCAAAATATTTTAGGGACGGCATTTACCGGCTTGATAAAGCATGTACTAGAAGCATTTGGAGCGCCAAACATCCATTATGGGAATGAAGTTGAAGGTACGAAAATATTCCCAGGAGTAGCATTCCCTGGAAGAAGCAGCACACCTCGTATCGACATCCTCGCAGAGCGAGAAGGAACGCCGCTCGCGGTCCTCTCTGCAAAATGGAGTCTCAGACACGACAGGCTCAGCGATATCACAAATGAATGCCCCATATATAAAGCTTCGTATCAACGGATTTTTCGAACCAGTGAAAGACCCCAATTGCGGTATTTTGTAATAACAAATGAATTTGACCCTGCAAGGTTGAACAAAATCTTGGACGATACTTGCGCAGATGGGGTTGTCCACGTGCACAAGCCAGCGGTAACTGAGATTTGCCAGTTGGATGGACGACTTGATAAACTAATTGATTTAGAAGATTTCGTGAAACAGACTTTCGATTGGCGATGAGGTAGTCGTAGATGGACTGGAAAAGTAAGGTCGTCCTGGTGACCGGCGGAACCGGTTCATTTGGCAAGAAATTCATCGAAATCCTGCTGGCAGAATATCACCCCGCCAAGCTGATCGTCTTCAGCCGCGACGAGCTTAAACAGCACGAGATGCGCGTTAGCGGTTTTGATGTGCCCAACCTGCGCTATTTCATCGGCGACGTGCGCGACCAGGACCGGCTGCGGCGCGCCATGCACGGGGTCGATATTGTCATCCACTCAGCCGCCCTCAAACAGGTGCCTGCCTGCGAATACAACCCAATGGAAGCCATCAAGACCAACATCCTGGGGAGCAGCAATGTGATCGAGGCCGCCCTGGATGCCGGCGTGGAAAAAGTTATGGCGCTCAGCACCGATAAGGCTGTCAACCCGGTCAACCTGTACGGCGCGACCAAGCTCGCCGCCGAAAAGCTCTTCGTTCAAAGCAACGCCTACGCCGCCGGTCGGGCAACCCGCTTTAGTTGTGTGCGCTACGGCAACGTGGTCGGCAGCCGCGGCAGCGTGATCCCGATTTTCATCAAGCAGCGCGCTAACGGCAAGCTGACCATTACCGACGAGCGCATGACCCGCTTCTGGCTCACGCTCGAACAGGGCGTGCGCTTCGTAATTCATTGCACCGAGCAGATGCTTGGCGGAGAGGTCTTCGTCCCCAAGATTCCATCCACTCGCATTGTGGACCTGGCGCGCGTGATTGCGCCGCAAGCCGGGCTGGATGTGATTGGCATCCGGGCGGGTGAAAAGCTCCATGAAGTGCTGATCAACGATGATGAAGCCCGCAGCACTATCGAACTGGAGGATATGTTCGTCGTCCAGCCTTCCTCAGCCCTGTGGTTTGGTCACGCCTGGCAGGATAAGGGCGTTCCCTTGCCCGACGGCTATCGCTACACCAGCGAAACCAACCCGCAGTGGCTGACCGAGGCGCAAATTCGCGAGTTTGTCGCGCCGTTCGAGGCGAACAGCGCGGCGGATTTTTGAACGCAACTTAAAAACTTCCTGGAGGACAGGACGTGCGGAAACGCCGCATCCTGATTACCGGAGCCAGCGGCTTGCTTGGTCTCAATCTGGCTCTCGAAGCCGCCCGCGATTACGAGGTGATTGGTCAAGTGAACCGTCACCCGCTCAATCCCGGCAGTTTCGAGACCATCCAGACCGACCTGCTGGCTCCCGGGGCAGTGCAGCGCCTGCTGGATCAGACCCAACCCGATTGGGTGATCCACTGCGCCGCACAAGCCGTCGTAGACGCCTGCGAGAAAGACCCTGAGCAGGCGCGCCAACTGAATACCGAGGTTCCACGCTTGCTGGCGCGCGATGTCGCCAGGGGCGGAGCGCGCCTGCTGCACGTCTCCACCGACGCCGTCTTTGATGGGCGGCGCGGCGGATACAGCGAAAACGACCTCCCCAACCCGCTCAGCGTCTATGCCCGCACCAAGCTGGCTGGCGAGCAGGCGGTAGCCGAGGAAAATCCCCAAGCGCTGATCGCCCGCGTCAACCTGTTTGGCTGGAGCAACTCCCGCCAGCGCAGCCTGGCGGAGTTCTTCTTCAACCACCTGAGCGCTGGAAAGACCTGTATGGGTTTCACCGACGTATTCTTCTGCCCGATGCTCGCCAATGACCTGGGCTGGCTGATGCTTGAAATGCTGAACGCCGGTCTGGGCGGCTTATATCACGCGGTGGGGAGCGAGTGCATCAGCAAATACGAGTTCGGCTGCCGCGTAGCCCGGCAGTTTGGCTTCGCCGAGGCGTTGGTAATCCCCACCTCCGTCCAGGATTCGGGGCTGGCTGCCGCCCGCTCCCCGAACCTGACTTTGCGGACTGACAGGCTGAGCCGCGCTTTGGGGCATCCATTGCCGGGGTTATCCACAGGTTTAGAGCGGTTTTGTACGCTTTATCAACAGGGTTATCCACAAGAGTTAGCCCAAATGCTGCTCAAGGATTAAAACGGGAGAAAAAATATGGAGATCCAGATCGGCAAACGCTTGATTGGCTCAGCCCACCCGACCTACTTCATCGCCGACATCGCCGCTAACCACGACGGCGACTTGGAACGCGCCCGGATGCTCATCCGCCTTGCCAAAGAAGCCGGGGCAGACGCAGCCAAGTTCCAGAATTTCCGTGCGCCGCAAATCGTCTCGGATTACGGGTTCCGCAACCTGGGCGGGCAGCTCTCCCACCAGGCTGCCTGGAAGAAGTCGGTTGTGGAAGTCTATGCCCAGGCTTCCATCCCCTTTGAATGGACCCTGACCCTGAGCGAGGAATGCCGCCGGGTCGGGATCGATTATTTCTCCTCCCCCTACGACTTCGAGTCAATTGACATGCTCGACCCGTATGTCGAGATGTATAAAGCCGGTTCAGGCGAGATCGATTGGATCGAGGCGCTGGAGCGCATGGCGCGCAAAGACAAGCCGTTCTTTGTGGCGACCGGCGCTTCCACGATTGGCGAAGTCCAGCAAGCTGTGCACGCCATCCTCAAGCTCAACCGCCAGCTCGTGCTGATGCAGTGTAACACCAACTACACCGCCAGCCCGGACAATTACGACCACTTGCATCTCAACGTGCTCAAGACCTACGCGGTCATGTTCCCTGAGGTGATCCTGGGGCTGTCCGACCACACGCACGCCCTTGCCCCGGTGCTTGGCGCGGTTGCCCTGGGCGCCCGCGTGATCGAGCGTCATTTCACCGATAGCAACTTACGCGAAGGTCCCGATCACAAGTTTGCCATGAACCCCGAAAGCTGGGCTGACATGGTCGCGGAGACGCGCCTGCTCGAGCGCGCCCTCGGTTCACCCGATAAGACCATCGCCGCCAACGAGATCGAAACCGCCATCGTCCAACGCCGCTGCTTACGCGCGGCGCGTGAGATCCGCGCCGGCGAGGTCTTCACGCGCGACATGATCGACGTGCTGCGCCCCGCCACGCCCGGCGCGATCAAACCGAGCGAAATCGAAACCGTGATCGGCGCAACCGCCTTGCGCGACCTGCCCTTCGGCAAGGAACTGCGCTGGACCGATCTGGGTTGACCACTCGATGCGCCTGGTCTACTTCTCGCGCGAATATACCCCTCACGATCACCGCTTTCTGTCCGCCCTGGCGCAGACGGAACACCAGGTTTTTTTTCTATGCCTCGAAGGGCGCTCCACGCCGCTCGAAGACCGGGCGCTGCCCGCCGAAATCGAAATCGTAAACTGGGAAGGCGGAAAATCCGCGGCGCGCTTGCAGGATGGTCCGAGACTGCTGCGCAGCCTTAAACACCTCATCCGCGCGGTCAAACCGGACCTCATTCTGGCGGGTCCGATCCAGCGCTCCGCCCTGCTGGTCGCTCTGAGCGGGTTTCAACCGCTGGTGAGCATGTCTTGGGGCTACGACCTGCTGATCGACGCGCGGCGGAACGCCCTGTGGGAGTGGGCTACGCGCTACGCCCTCAAACGCAGCGCCGCCATGGTCGGCGATTGTGAGACCATCCGTCAGTTGGCGGTCTCTTATGGAATGCCCGCCGAGCGCATCATCACTTTTCCCTGGGGTGTTGATCTGACGCATTTTTCGCCCCGCCAGCGCCAGGCGTCCGCCTCATCGGCGGAGCGCTTTACGCTGCTCTCGACCCGCGCTTGGGAACCGCTTTACGGCGTGGAGCTGATCGCTCAGGCTTTCGCGCGGGCGGCAGATCGCTGTCCCGAACTGCGCCTGATCATGCTGGGCAGCGGCTCGCAGGCTGGCGCAATCCGCCGCATCCTTGCGAACCACGACCGGCAGCTTTCCGAGTTCAAAAATCCAGCAGACGAGTCCGCGCGCGTGATCTTCCCCGGTCAGGTCAGTTTCCAAAACCTGCCGCGCTTCTATCATTGGTCCGACGTCTACGTATCCGCCTCCCACAGCGACGGCAGCTCGATCTCGCTGCTCGAAGCCATGGCTTGCGGGAAGCCCGCGATCGTCTCGGACATCCCCGGTAACCGCGAGTGGGTTCAGGAAGGCGTCAATGGCTGGCTCTTCCCCGACGGAGACGGCGAAGCGCTGCAACGCGCGATCTTGCAGGCTTTCGAGCAGCAGAGGCGGCTGGCGGAGATGGGCCGCGCCGCGCGCGCGATCGCCGAAGCGCGCGCCGACTGGCAGAAGAATTTCCCCAACCTGTTCCGCGCCTTTGCGATCGCGCAAAACCCAGGCTGACCGACCCGAACCGCCCGATGAGACCGAATACGATCGCCATCATTCAAGCCCGCATGGGCTCGCAACGCCTGCCCGGCAAAGTGCTGCTCGATATCGCCGGGCAGCCGATGCTGGCGCGGGTTTACGAACGCACCCATCTGGCAAGCGCGCTCGATCAGGTGGTTGTGGCGACCACCACCCAGCCGGACGACAACCCGATTGCTGAAATGTGCACGCAGCGCGGCTATCCATGCTACCGCGGCAGCCTGTCCGATGTGCTCGACCGCTATTATCAATCCGCCCGGGGGTTCAACGCACAGGTGATCGTGCGCATCACCGCCGACTGCCCGCTGATCGACCCCCAGGTCATCGACCGCACCGTTGCAGCTTTTTTCGGTCATACGGCTGCCCAGGACGTACTGCTTTTCGACGGCAAGCCCCCTGCTCCGACCACCGCCAGCGCCGGATCCTCGCAGCCCGCCTATGATTTTGCCGCCAACCGCCTGCCGCCCCCCTGGGGGCGCACTTACCCGATTGGCTTGGACACCGAGGTATGCACATTTACGGCTCTTGAAACAGCTTGGAAAGAAGCCAACTTGCCGCACCAGCGCGAGCATGTCATGCCGTTTTTCTACGATAATCCGCAGCGCTTCCGCGTGCTATTGGTCAACGCCGAGCAGGATTTCGGGCGGCTGCGATGGACGGTGGATACCCCCGAAGACCTGGAACTCGTCCGGCGCATTTATGCCGCCTTTGCGGGCAGAGATGATCCGTCCTGGCTGGAGGTGCTTGATTTATTCGAACGCCGCCCGGAATTCGCCCAACTCAATGCGGGCGTGGCTGCCAAAGATTACCGCCAGTACGACCAGCGCCATCACTAAAACGACTCAACCGCGATGCCTTTTCTAACTGTTTTCTCCGCTCCAAAACCCTTTAGCGACCCGCACATTACCGTCATCCAGACCAACGCCCTGCAATCCTGGCTGCACCTGGATCCCGAGGTCGAGGTCTTCCTGGTCGGTGAGGAGCCGGGGCTGACGGAAGCCGCCGCAAGGCACGGCGTTCCGCTGTTGCAGGATGTTCGGCGCAACGCAAGCGGCACGCCGCTTGTGAGTTCGATCTTCGAGCTGGCTCGTCAAGCCAGTTGCAGCGACGTGATGGCGTATGTCAACGGGGATATTCTGCTGCTGCCGGATATCCTGCAAGCCGCCCATCAGATCGCCGCCCAGATCAACAACCAGCCCTTCCTGCTCATCGGTCAGCGCTGGGACCTGGATGTGACCGAATTGCTGGATTTCTCCCCGGGCTGGGAGGACTGCTTGAGAACACGTGTCCAAAACGAGGGGCGGTTGCACGCTCCCGCCGGCAGCGACTATTTCGTCTTCCCGCGCGCGGCTTTCAGCGAGATGCCGGAGTTTGCCATCGGACGCGCCGGCTGGGACAATTGGATGATCTACCACGCCCGGGCGAATAACTGGCCGGTGATCGACGGCACACCTTCCGTTATGATCGTTCATCAGAGCCACGATTACAGCCACCTGCCTGGCGGGCGCTCGCACTACAACCTGGCAGAAAGCCAGCAGAACATGCAGCTCGGCGGCGGGCTCAAACACATGTATATGGTGCTGGATGCCGACCGCCAGCTCCGCGACGGAAAGATCCGTTCGCCGCAATTGAACTGGCTGCGCCTGATCCGCTCGGTCGAGCTGCGCCTGATGCCGGACAGCGGCGAACTGCGCGGCGCGCGCGGCGAACTCACACGCAAGCTGCGCAAACTGCGCCGCAAGATGAGTGAAGAGATATGACCCGCATCGGGATCAATCCGGCGCGCGGCGGAAGCGCTGCCCGGCTGCCGGCGCGCGTGACCGTTGCCATCCTGACCTACCTGCCGTCGCTGGACGGTTACTTCGCCCAGCGCCTGGAGGTGCTCAAGCTCGCTCTGGCGAGCCTCAAAGCCCATACCAGCCTGCCGCACGATCTGTTCATCTTCGATAACGGAAGCTGCGCGACGGTTGTCGAGTATCTCAACAACCTGAAAACCGCCGGGCAGATGGATTATCTGCTGCTCTCGCAGCGCAATATCGGCAAGATCGACGCGCTGCGCGTGCTGTTCAATGCCGCGCCGGGTGAGTTGATCGCCTATTCTGACGATGACATCCTGTTCTATCCAGGCTGGCTGGAAGCCCATCTGGAGGCGCTCGATGCCTTTCCTCGGGCGGGGATGGTGAGCGGAGCGCCGCTGCGGGGCGGCGCCAGCCACGCCATGCGCAGCCTGGAGGCGCTCGCCTCTGCTGGCGTTCCGGGGTTGGAACTGCGTCGCGAGCGTCTGATCCCCGACGATTGGGAGCGCGATTGGGCGCTCAGCACCGGCCGCGACCCGCAGGCGCACCTTGCCGAAACCCGCGACCAACTCGACCTGGCGCTCCGCCTGAAAAAGCCCGATGGGAGCGGGTTTGTCGAAACGATCGGCGGCGCCAACCACTTCCAATACCTCACCCCAAAACAGACCATCCTAAAGGCGTTGCCGTCCGACTGGACCGGGCGCCTGATGGGCTGGATGATCGAACTGGATGAGGCGGTGGACCGCCTGGGATACCTGCGCCTCTCCACCGCGCAGCGTTTCACGCGCCACCTAGGCAACCGCCTCCCTCCCGAGATCGTGCAAGAGGCTGAGCGGTTGGGTCTGCTCGACCTTAACGCGGCTTTACTTGCGCCGGGCGCGGTTGAGCGCCAGCGAAAGAAATCCTGGCTGCTGCGCCTGCCCGGCAGCCGCAGGCTGTTCCATGCCACCTACAAACGCCTATTCGACCTCCTCTACAACTGAGCCAAGCGAGAACCTGGCTGAGCTGCGCGACCGCCCCGTGTTCATCTGCGGGCATCCCAAGTCCGGAACCAGCCTGGTGCGCGCCTTATTCGACTCGCACCCGCAGCTCATCGTCTATCCAGAAGAGAGCCTGTTCTTCCGCCGCTACCTGCCCCAATCCAGCGGGCTCGACCTGGAAAGCAGGCTGGAACTGGCTGATCGAACGCTGATCCACATCTTCCGCTGGAACAGCCGCGCGCCCGTTGCGGATCAGGAGGATTTCCCAGGTCGGGATTATTCCGCCATCCCATTTGAAGCGGTGCGCCAGGAACTGCGCCGCCAGATCGCCGCCGCCGACCGACACCCGGGCGACATGCTCAGCGCAGCCATCCTGGCTTATGGAGAAGCCGGAGGAGCTGCCGGAGGGCAAGCCCTGCGCTGGGTCGAAAAATCCCCCTACAACGAATATTACGCCGATCAGATCTTCGCATGGTGGCCTCAGGCGCGCTGCGTGCACATCCTGCGCGACCCGCGCGATAATTTTGCCTCGTACCGGCGTAAGCACCCGGACTGGGCGCCCGAGTTCTTCGCCTTGAACTGGTCTCGCTCCACCCGGGCGGGCTTTGAAAACCAAAAGCGCTTTGGCGCCGAACGCTACCGCATCTTGAATTTCGAAGACCTGGCGCGCACGCCGGAAGCTGCGCTGCACAGCCTGATAGAATTTTTGGGGATAGACTGGGACGCCTCGCTCGCCGCGCCGACCCGCGCCGGCGCGCAATGGCAAGGCAACTCGATGTTCGCCGAGCGCTTCAAACAGATCAGCGCGGCGCCGGTAGGGCGCTGGACGAACCAACTCACCGCGCTTGATGCGGCGGTGATCGAATTGATGACCGGGCAGACGCTGACAGTCGGGGGTTACGCGCCAGAAGCCCTGTCGGGAGACGCCGCGCTCCGCCTGCGGGCGCGCCTGCGCGCCCTCGCCTGGCTCTTCCGCCGGCGGATTTCACGCAGGAAGACGAAATGAACCCGCCCATCAAGAAGCGCCTCTGGAATGCCCTGCGCGCCCTGCGCGGCGCGCCCGCCGGACCTGCGGCACACGAAGCGCCGCCTCTTCGCGAAGACGAGGCAGCCGAGGCGCGCCTGTTCTTCCCACGCGAAAAATTCTTCATCTTCGGGCACGCCCGCTCAGGCACCACCATGCTGACCCGCCTGATCCGCCTGCACCCCGAGGTGCATTGCAACTACCAGGCGCATTTCTTCACCCGCCCGCCGCTGCTCGAAGCGCTCGTTGCCGACCCGGCGGTGGGCGAGTGGCTGAGCCGGGACAGCAACCGCTGGAATCGCGGCCGCGACCTCTCCCCGGTCGTCTTGCGCGCCGCAGCCGACTTCATCCTGGAGCGCGATGCCCAGCGCGCCGGCAAGCGCATCGTCGGCGACAAAAGCCCCAACAGCCTGCTCGATGGGCGGGCAGTGCGCCTGCTGCACAACGTCTATCCCGATGCGCGTTTCATCTATATCGTCCGCGATGGGCGCGACGCGGCGCTCTCGCACCGCTTTCAATCCTTCATTGACTTCCCAGAACAGCTTTCGCGCCAGGATCTCAAAATCCGGGCTGATTTTATCCGCCAGCCGGAGCCTTATCTCAACGGCGCGGTCTCGCTCTTTGGCAAGGCTGCCCTGCGCCGGGCAGCCGAGGGCTGGGTTCGCAACGTGAACGAGACGCATCAACTGGGGGGCGTCCTCTACGCGGAACGTTACATCACGCTGCGCTATGAGGACTTATTGGAAGATCCCTGGTCGGAAATGCAGCGCTTGTGGAACTTCCTGGGAGCCGCTGCAAACGCGCCCGACCTGCGCGCCGCGCTGGAAGCCGAAATGCAGCACAACCCCGACGCCGAATGGCAGCAGCAAAAAGCGCGCGAGATTGCCGAGCCGCTCCAAAAGGGGCGCCGCGGCTCCTGGCGCGAGATGTTCACCCCACGCGACCGCGATCTGTTCCATTCGATCGCTGGCTCGACTTTGCAAGCCTGGGGCTATCCCCTGGAGAGCGGATGAAAATTCTGATCGCCGGGTTCGGCTCCATCGGTCGCCGTCATTTTCGCAACCTGCTCGCCCTGGGGGAACGCGATATCCTCTTTTATCGCACCCGCCGCAGCGCCCTGCCCGACGATGAGCTTGCCGGCTTCCCGATTGAAGCCGACTTGCAGGCGGCTCTAGAACACCGCCCCGATGCAGTCGTCATCGCGAACCCCACCTCCCTGCACCTAGAGGTCGCCATCCCGGCAGCCCGCGCCGGCTGCCACGTCCTGGTGGAAAAACCCCTCGCACACTCTTTACATGAGCTGGACGATCTCGAAACCGCGCTGCATCAAACTGGGGCGCGCCTGCTGGTTGGCTATCATTTCCGCTTCCACCCGGGTTTGCAGCGCCTGCGTCAGATCCTGGAGGAGGGCGGGATTGGTCGCCCGCTCTCGGTCCACGCTCATTGGGGCGAATACCTGCCGGACTGGCACCCCTGGGAGAACTTCCGCCAGGGTTACAGCGCCCGCAAAGAACTGGGGGGCGGGGTCATCCTGACCCTGAGCCACCCGCTCGATTATCTGCGCTGGCTGTTTGGCGAGGTCGAGGCGCTGTGGGCTTTCTGCGCCGCGCTCAACGACCTGGCGCTCGATGTGGAAGACACCGCCGAGATCGGTCTACGCTTTAAGGCGGGGTTACTGGGCAGCCTGCACCTGGATTACAACCAGCGCCCGCCGGCTCATTCCTTGGAGGTGATTGGGACGGCTGGCACCGTTCGCTGGGATAACGCAACCGGCGCGTTGCGCCATTTTCAGCCCGAGGCGGGTGAATGGCTGGAAATCCCGCCCCCGACCGATTTTGAGCGGAATTCACTCTTCCTCGATGAAATGCGCCACTTCCTCCAGATCTGCCGCGGGCTGGCAGAACCGGTCTGCACCCTGGACGACGGGCGGCAGGCTCTGCGGCTTGCCCTGGCAGCCCAGGCCTCGCAGCAACAGGGGCGCCTCATCCAGCTTTGAAAAAACTGCTATAATTGCCGCTTGCGCAAACTGCTATAAATACTCAAGGAGAATTTCTTTTATGCCAAAAAACAACAAAAACGCGGTCCTGAACCCTCCGTATGGCGATAAACTGGTGAACCTGGTTGTCACCGGGGAGGAACGCCAGGAACTGCTCGAGCGCTCCACCAAACTGCCTTCCGTACAAATCTCGGCTCGCTCGCTGTGCGATCTCGAACTGCTGGCGACGGGCGCTTTCTCGCCCCTGGACAGATTTATGGGACAGAGCGATTACGAGCGCGTCCTGACCGAGATGCGCCTCAAGAACGGCATGCTCTTCCCGATCCCGGTGACGCTTCCGCTGGATGAAGCTGCGCTGCCCAAATGGGGCGAGGAAATCACGCTCAGCGACGCGCGCAACAACACCCTGGCAATCATGCAAATCGAGGAGATCTATCATTACGATCCGATGCGCGAAGCGCGCCTGGTGTTGGGCACCACCGACCCCAAACACCCGCTCGTCTCCGAAATGGTCCGCTGGGGAAAGGTTTACGTCACGGGCGAACTCAAAGTGATCAACCTGCCGACCTATTATGATTTTCACGAATTGCGCCGCACGCCTGCAGAAGTGCGCGCCCGCCTCGAGAAAATGGGCAATCACAACGTAGTCGCCTTTCAGACCCGCAACCCGATGCACCGCATCCATGAAGAACTGACCAAACGCGCCGCCGAAGCGATCGGCGGCAGCCTGTTGATCCACCCGGTGGTGGGCATGACCAAGCCCGGCGACGTAGATCATTTCACACGCGTGCGTGTCTACCGCGCTTTGACCGAAAACTACTACGATTCCAAGCGCACCCTGCTCAGCCTGTTCCCGCTTGCGATGCGCATGGCTGGTCCGCGCGAGGCGATCTGGCACGCCATCATCCGCCGCAACTACGGCGCTAACCATCTGATCATCGGCCGCGATCACGCCGGTCCAGGGGTCGACAGCCAGGGCAGACCCTTCTACGGTCCGTACGAAGCCCAGAAGATGCTCACCCAGTACGCGGACGAGATCGGCGTCCAACCCGTGGAATTCAAAGAGCTGGTCTATCTCTCGGACGAAAGCCGCTACGAGGAAGTGGATAAGGTGGTCGAAGGCGCCAACATCTTCTCGATCTCAGGCACGCAGGTGCGCAACGATTACCTTGCCCAGGGCAAGCTGCTCCCCGAATGGTTCACCCGCCGCGAGACCGCCGAGATTTTGCAGCAGATGTACCCCGCCCGCCACAAACAGGGCTTTGTCATCTGGTTCACCGGGCTGAGCGGTTCGGGCAAATCGACCACTGCCGAAATTCTGACCACGCTGCTGCTCGAGCGCGGTCGGCAAATCACCCTGTTGGACGGCGATGTCGTACGTACGCATCTCTCCAAAGGATTGGGGTTCTCGCGCGAGGACCGCGATACCAACATCCTGCGCATCGGCTTCGTCGCCAGCGAGATCGCCCGCCACGGCGGAGCGGTGATTTGCGCCGCGATCAGCCCTTACCGCGCCACCCGCAACGAAGCCCGGCGCATGACCGGCGAGAATTTCATCGAAATCTTCGTTGACACGCCGATCGAAGTTTGTGAAGAGCGCGACGTCAAGGGCTTGTATGCCCGCGCCCGCCGCGGTCAGATCACCGGTTTCACCGGCGTGGACGATCCGTACGAAGAACCCGTCAACCCCGAACTCACGCTCGACACGGTCAACAACAACGCTGCCGCAAACGCGCACAAAATCATTGCTTTCCTCGAAGAGCAGGGGCTGATCCAGATGGACGGACACGTTGCCCACGCAGAAGCGCCAAAAGCGGAATTCGTGGCTGAAGAGCCTGTCAAAGCGTAATATTCCAAACAGCCTGCACAGCGGGGCAGAGGCGCTTGATTGCCCGTCTCTGCCCCGTTCGAACGAATTGTCTGTTAGCCTGAAACAGTATGTCAAGCTCCACCGCATCGGCTTCATTGCCGGATATTTTTAATCTGAGCGGGCGCGTGGCAGTGGTCACGGGCGGGGCGGGCTTGCTTGGCGCCGAATTCTGCAAGACGCTGGCGCAGGCTGGCGCCGCGGTCGTCGTGGCGGATATAAACGCAGCAGCCGCTCAGACGCTTGCAAACCAGTTGAGCGAGGACGGCTGGCGCGTCGCCGCCTGCGCGCTGGATGTGACCGACCCAAATTCGGTCAGCGAAATGGTTCAGGCGACGCTGACTGAGTTTAGCCGCCTGGACGTGCTCATCAACAGCGCCGCGCTCGATCCCAAATTCGATCCGCAACACGCGGCTCATCTTTTTGGCGCGTTCGAGGACTTTCCATTGAACGCCTGGGAGCAGGCTTTGCAGGTCAATCTGACCGGCGCTTTTCTGTGCTGTCAGGCGGCAGCCGCGCCCATGCTGGCGCAAGGCCGCGGTGTGATCGTGAACCTCTCTTCGATTTACGGTCTGGCTGGGCCCGATCAGCGCCTCTACCAATGCGCAGGACAACCGCCGCAGTACAAACCCGTCTATTACAGCGTCACCAAAGCAGCCATCTTGGGTTTGACGCGCTACCTGGCGACGTATTACGCCGGAAGGAATATCCGGGTGAACGCTTTGACGCCCGGCGGGGTGTTTAACGACCATGAAGAGGCGTTTCTGCAGGCTTACTCAGCCCGCGCGGTGCTGGGCCGCATGGCTCGCAAGGACGAACTGAACGGCGCGCTGCTCTTCCTGGCTTCAGACGCCTCAAGCTACATGACCGGCGCAAACCTCGTCGTTGATGGCGGTTGGACAGCCTGGTGAAATCTCCCGTTTAGCGGCTGTCCACGGAGGACCCGTATGACCCAGGTACTTGCTCTGATCCCCGCGCGGGGCGGCTCGAAGAGCATCCCGCGCAAAAACATCCGCACCTTTGCCGGTCACCCGCTGATCGCTTACAGCATTGCGGCTGGGCTGGCGGCTGAAACGGTCACGCGCCTGATCGTTTCTACAGACGACGAAGAGATCGCCGAAGTGGCTCGCCGCTACGGCGCCGAAACGCCCTTCCTGCGTCCCGCCGACCTCGCCGAGGACCATACGCCAGACCTGCCGGTTTTCCAGCACGCCTTGAACTGGCTGATGGAACACGAATCCTATCGCCCGGAGGTCGTCGTACAATTGCGCCCCACTTCTCCCCTGCGGCGGGTATGGCACATCGACCAGGCAGTCTACCGGCTGCTGGAACGCCCGGACGCCGATTCCATCCGCACCGTCTGCGTCCCGTTCCAAAACCCTTATAAGATGTGGAAAATCGGGGCTGACGGCTTTATGCAGCCCTTGCTGCAGAGCGCTCACCGCGAGCCTTACAACATGCCGCGCCAGCTTCTGCCGGAGATTTACTGGCAGACCGGCTATGTGGACGCGGCGCGGAGCGACACCATACTGAACAAAGGCTCGATGACCGGCGACGCCATCCTCCCGCTCGTGATCCCGCCCGAGGACTGGATCGACATCGACTCGCCTGACGACTGGCGGCGGGCTGAGCGGCTGCTCGGAGAACCCGGGCTCACATTCGACGACCTGGGGTACCAGGTCCTGGAAAAATCACAACCAGCAGTTTAGGAGATTTGGTTATGCCTGAAATTAAAATTGGCGATCGCTGGGTCGGCGATGGACACCCCACTTATGTCATCGCCGAGATCGGGGTGAACCACAATGGCTTTCTCGACCTGGCGCTTAAGTTGATCGACGTAGCTGTGGACGCCGGGGTGAACGCGGTCAAATTCCAGAAGCGCAGCCTGGATAAGCTCTATGCCAAAAAATACCTCGATAACGTCAATTCCGGCGAGAAAACCCTGCGCTACATGCTTCCCATTTTACAGCAGGTTGAACTGTCCAACGAGGCGTATTACACCATCGTAGATTACTGTCGCGAAAAGGGGGTTACGTTCCTGTGTTCAGCGTTTGACGCCGAGAGCGCCGACTTCCTCGAGACGCTGGGCGTCCCCGGCTACAAAGTCGCCTCCGCCGACCTGACCAACCTGCCTTTGCTGGATCATCTGGCAGCCAAACACAAACCGCTGATCCTCTCGACCGGCATGTCGCACATGCATGAAGTTGAGACGACGGTGGAATTCCTGCGCGAGCGCGAGGTCGAGTTTGCCCTGCTGCACTGCAACAGCACCTACCCCGCCGCGTTCGAGGACATCAACCTGCGCTTCATGGATCAACTGCGCCGGTTCGGGGTTCCGGTCGGCTATTCGGGGCACGAGCGCGGCATCGCGGTCTCGACGGTCGCTTCCGCCCTGGGCGCGAGCATCATCGAACGCCACCTGACCCTGGATCGCACCATGGACGGTCCCGACCATGCCGCCAGCCTGGAATCCCAGGGGTTCGCTAAAATGGTGCGGGATATCCGCCAGGTCGCCATTGCGTTGGGAACGGGGGAGGAAAAATTTATTTCGCGCGGCGAGATTCTGAACCGCGAGGTGCTTGGTAAGAGCCTGGTCGCCGCAAGGCGCATTCAACCCGGTGAAACGATCACCGCCAGCATGGTCGCCGTCAAAGGTCCCGCCCTGGGAATTTCGCCCCAACATTACACCCAGTTGATCGGGCGGGTGGCGGAGCGCACAATCGAGGAAGACGAGCCATTCCTGGAGCGCGACCTGGGCGTCCACATCGCGCTCGAAAAAGAGCACACGCTTCCAATGGATTATGGCTTTACAGTCCGCTTTCGCGATTTCAAAGAAATGCTTCAATACGACCCGCGCATGGTCGAGTTTCACTTCACCGACCAGGACCTGGACGAGCCATACCCGGGCGGGGATTACTCGGAAAATTCGGATCAACCGCTGCGCCTGGTGGTGCACGCCCCCGAGTTCTGGGACCGCACGCTGGTCGATCTGTGCACGCTGGACGAGCGCCAGCGCCGCGCCTCATGTGAATTGCTGCAGAAGACGATCGATCTGACCCGCGATCTGGCGCCCTTCTTTGTCGGGACACCTCAAGTCGTGATCCACCCCGGGGCGATGAGCCTGGATCACCCGATCCAGGACACCGAACTGCTTTACGCCAACCTGCACCGCTCGATCAACGAGCTGGATGCGCACGGGGTTGAACTGCTGCTGGAGAACCTGCCGCCGCGCCCCTGGTATTTCGGCGGGCAGTGGCTCACAAACGCGTTTATGGACGCCTACGAGATACGCGACTTCGTCGAACAAAACGGGCTCAATTTCTGTTACGATTCGTCTCACCATAAGTTGTACTGCAATTGGGCGCACGTGGATTTCTACGAGCAGGTGCGCATCCTGCTGCCGTACATCGGTCACCTGCATCTTTCCGACGCCGCCGGGCTGGACGGCGAGGGTCTGCAGATCGGGGAAGGCGCAATCGATTGGGTGCGTTTCTTCCAGGTGCTTGGCGAGTATCATGGAACGATGATCCCGGAAATCTGGCGCGGCCACCAACGCCAGGGCGAAGGCTTTTTGATCGCCATCCAGCGCCTCTCCGCGGCGTATTTTGCCAGCCAGGCAGTTCCACAGAAGATGATCAGCTAGGAGTTACAGGTCTTAACGGTCCTTATGCCCCAGACAAAATTACGCACACGGTTATCGGAATGGGGGAACCATTTGAGGGTGATGACACTGGCGCGCCAGGTAGCCCTTCATGCGCCGCGCACCTCAGCCCAAGAGCCCGTAGTATTCTTTAACGCTTCAGCCCGCATCACCGGTCTCAGCCAAAACGCCGCTTTTTCGCTCCTGGCAAGCTGGGGGCTGCGGCTGGCGGGCGTACCCGTGCAGCACTTCGTCTGCAGCCGGGGGATGAGCCATTGTGTATTGGGTACCAACCGGGAAGACTTCTACAAGCCGCCGCCGTGCCGGGCGTGCATCCGCCAGTCGCGCCGCATCCACTATGGCGCCGACGTCCATTGGTTTAACTATACGCCCGACCCGGACCTGGTCGAAGAGCTCAAACACCTCGATATCGCCGAGTTGAGCAATTTTGAATACAGTAAGATCAAAGGCTCCTTGGTCACGCCCGGTCTCACAATCCCGCTCGGCAAGCTGGTCGTCCCCTCGATCCGCTGGGCGCTGCGGCGCTACACCCTCCAGGACAACGAGCCGACGCGCTACCTGCTGCGCGAATATATTCTGTCCGCCTACAACGTTGCCCAAGAATTTTCAGCCTTTTTAGACAAAGTCAAACCTGCCACCGCGGTGATTTTCAACGGCATGATGTATCCCGAGGCAGTCGCGCGCTGGATTGCCGCCGCGCGCGGGCTGCGCGTCATCACGTATGAAGTCGGATTTCAGCGCTTCTCAGCCTTCTTCACCGAGGGCGACGCCACGGCATACCCGATCACCATTCCAAGCGGCTTCGAGTTGAACACAGCCCAGGCAGAGCGGCTCGACCAATACCTCGAGCGCCGGTTCGAAGGGCAGTTCACGATGGCGGGCATCCGCTTCTGGCCCGAGATGCGCAGCCTGGATCAGGCTTTTCTCGAAAAATCGGGGCAATTCCGTCAGATCGTCCCGATCTTTACCAATGTGATCTACGACACCAGCCAGACGCACGCCAACACGCTCTTCTCCAATATGTTCGACTGGCTGGACGCGCTGCATACGGTCATCTGCCGTCAACCGGAGACTTTGTTCGTAATCCGCGCCCACCCGGACGAGATGCGCCCCGGCACCGCCAAACAGAGCCGCGAGAGCGTCCGCGAGTGGGTTGCAAAGACCAAAGTCGACCGCCTGCCCAACGTGGTGTTCATCGATTCACAGGAATACCTGAGTTCCTACGAGCTTATTCAACGTTCGAAGTTCATCTTGATTTATAACTCATCCATTGGGTTAGAGAGCACCTTGCTCAACACGCCGGTGCTCTGCGCTGGCAAAGCGCGCTATACCCAGTATCCCATCGTCTTCTTTCCGCAGGACCGGGCGGAATATGATGCCACGCTGCACCGGTTCCTGAACGAAGAGGAGATTGCGGTCCCGCAGGAGTTCAAAGAGAACGCCCGCCGGTTTCTTTACTGCCAGCTCTTCCGTTCCTCGCTCAGCTTTGAGGACTACCTCAAAGACGGCTACCGCAAGGGGTATGTTCAGCTTCAAGCGTTTTCCTGGCAAGACCTGCTTCCCGAAAATTCGCCAACGATCCAAATCCTGCTGGAAGGTATAACCGGTAAGGATCTGAGCCTGGCAAAAAGGCTGCGCACCGAAGATGACGGAGAAGATCAAGACACCCCCTTCTTACTGGAGGACGCTTGACCTCAGCGCCCCCCAACCCCGCCGGGTCAGCGCCAGGGCTGGTGGCTGAATTCGATCAGACCATCCACCCGACCCAGGAAAAAATCGAGATTCTGTCGGTTTCACTCCTGGATGAGCACCGCTCGCTGGTAAGTGAACTCAAACAAATGGCGAAGTCGCTGCGCATTGAGTTTGGCTGGCACTACCTGCTGGATCTGACGTGGACGATCCACAGTCTCGGCGCCGTCGCGGGGAAAACCATCCTGGAAGCCGGCGCCGGCGTGGGTCTCTTGCAGTGGTATCTGGCTCAAGCGGGCGCGCAGGTGCTTAGCGTAGATCGATTGAGCCGCCAAACGCTCCCTGTGCGCTATCGCAACCGCTTCCAGGCGCGCGGCTTACGTGCAACGGACCTTGACCCGGACCGGCGCGCGCTGGCGCACGGTTTCACCCGCCCGCTGCCAGGCCCGTTCTATCGCCGCTGGGCTGTCCGGACGCTGGCGTTTGGGCGCGATCTCGCCAGCTATCTCCCAACTCGGCGCAGTCCGGGGTCGGTGGTGATTTATAACCAAGACCTGACTCATCTGGCGGATATCCCCAACGACTCGCTGGATGCAGCCGTCGCCATCTCCGCCCTGGAGCACAACGACCCGCAAGACCTGGAGCGGATTGTGCAGGAGATCCTGCGCATCCTGCGCCCCGGCGGGTTGCTGCTTGCCACCCTCACTGCGGGGCGCGGTCAGGATTGGTGGCACGCCGCCTCTGCAGGCTGGTGTTACACCGACACAACCTTGCGGAGGTTGTTCGACCTGCCCGAACAGACCCCCTCGAATTACAACCGGTACGACGAACTCTTCGCCGCGTTGAAAAATTGCGCCGAGCTGCGCGACAACCTGGCGCATTTTTACAGTCAATCGCAAGACAAAGGCATGCCGGGCGGTGTTTGGAACCCAGAATACCAGCCCGTAGGAGTTTTGAAAATCAAGAAGGCTGCCAAAGGATGAACACAAACGAAGACCAAGACCTGACCCTGCAAGTTCAGAACCTGCTTGCGGAGGCGATTCAAGTCCCGCTCGAACTGGTAACCCCCGACCTGGCGTTCGGAGACCTGCCGCAATGGGATTCATTGGGGCACATGGAAGTCATGCTCAAGCTCGAAGAGCAATACGGAGTCGCCATTGACGCCGACCGGATCGCCCGCCTGATCAGCATTCCGGAAATCTGCCGCTTTCTGCAGGAGGATCACCATGGAAACTAAGCCCGACCTGGTTTTGCTGCAAATCGAACCGAGAACGCCAATTCCGGATTTCATGCTCAGAGAGATCCAATCCAAGCTGGCTTATGCGGACGAGCATATCCGCGCGGCGAGCGTCAGCCCCGAGGGGATCCAGCTCCAGGTGGAGCCGGGGACTTCACAGCCCGAGTTGATCGAAAAAGTCCAACGGATCGTCGAGTCGCTGGCGTACGGCGCAATCAAGCCCAAAGTCCAGATCCTGGAAGATTACATGGACCGGCCCGTGCCGAGCCGGCTGGACCCCATGCCGGAGTTGATCCGGATGGGCGAAGTCAGCCCGGAAAGCGCCGGCGTCTTCGCGTTCGGACCATTGGTCGTCCGCCTGATGGAGTTTTTCGAGAGCCAGTTCCTCGCCCTGGCGGATTCTTTCCAGGCTGCTCCCTACCGATTCCCAACCATGATCCCGGCGAGTTACCTGGGGCGGGTCAATTATTTTCGCGCCTTCCCCCATTCGCTCACGTTTGCGACCCATCTCCGCTCCGACCTGGACGTAATCGATGAATTCTCACAGCACGCCGCCTGCGAGGAAGGCGAGCTGCAATCCCCGTCCAAATCTTTTGCGGCAGTGAAGAATTTGCTCTCGCCGGCGGTCTGCTATCACCTGTACTTCGCTCTGGCGGATAAGCCTCTGCCGCAGGGGCAGGTGATCGCAACCGCGGTTGGGCATTGTTTTCGCTATGAAGCTAACAATTTGGCTTCGCTCGAACGGCTGTGGGATTTCACGATGCGCGAGGTAATTTTTGTCGGTTCGAAAGATTTCGTACTCGAAAACCGCGAAACCGCCCGCCAGCGAATGCGCCAGACCTTTGAACGCATCGGTCTGGCTTACCGGGTGGAGAGCGCAAACGACCCGTTCTTTATCGGCGAATTCCGTAAACAGGCGGCATTTCAAAGCGCTTTCCAACTTAAATTCGAGATAAGCGCCCGCCTGCCGTATAAGGAATCGACCCTGGCGGTCGGTTCCTACAACTACCACCAAGATTTCTTCGGTCGCAATCTGAACATCACGCTTCCCGACGGCTCGCCCGCCCACACCGGCTGCGCCGCGTTTGGGCTGGAGCGAATGGCTTTTGCCTTCCTCGCCCAGTTTGGGTTGGATACCTCCCAGTGGCCCGCCGAAGTCCGCCAGGCGGTCGCCTGAAATATTTTCCACAGATCCCCAAAGGAGTCCCTTGATGAGCGCAGACCTTTCTACGCCCGAAGTTATTTACCGCGAGGCGGTCGAGGCTGATTTCCCAGCGGTCGCCGCTTTGTACGAAAAGCTCGATGATCTGCTGCGCCGGCACACCTATTCGTTTCCAAAGGTCGAGAACGTGGGTCAGCTTTGGCTGGACATGTTCCGGCGCACGCTTGGGCGCTTCAGCGTTCTTTATGTGGCTGAACTGGAAGGCGAGATCGTCGGTTTCATCGTCGCCCGCGTCAAACGCGTCCCTGAATACCTGGGCGGCGTGATGGTCGGCGAGCTCAAGGACATGTGGGTCGAACCTGAAGTGCGCCGGCTGGGGATCGGCGAAGCGCTCCTGCGCCAGGCAATCGAATGGTGCCGCCGCCAGGAAGTCTATTCCTGCGAAGCTCAGATCTTGCTTGGCAACGAACCGATCATCCAGTTGGTCGAATACCTGGGTATGAAAAAAGAGCTTTACCAGCTTCGTCTGAGTTGGGAAGACTACAACGAAGGCTGAAATCCCCTTTTAGCCGCCCCCGGAAACTGCCGCTCTCATGCGTGAAGTTACCCAAGAACAGGTCGCCGAAACTCTGGCGCAGCTCGGAATTCAACCCGGCGACGGCCTTTTAGTGCATTCAGCCGTCCAATTTCTGGGCCGCCCGGCTGGCGGACTACAGATTTACCTGGATGCGCTGCTCGACACGATTGGATCATCAGGGACACTGGTTGTCCCCACTTTCAACTTCGACTTCACCCAGGGCGTTCCGTACGACCCCGCCCAAACACCATCGCGGGATATGGGCGCATTTTCCGAATTTGTGCGGCTTCAGCCGCAGGCGCGCCGCACCTTGCACCCCATGCAGTCCATCGCCGCGATAGGCTGCCATGCAGAGGACCTGGCTTTCAGGGACACGCCCTCGGCGTTTGGTCCAGGCTCGGCTTTCGAGCGAATGCTCGAACTCGATTTCAAGCTGCTGCTGCTCGGCGCGGACGCGCGCGCGGTTTCCATGTTCCACTACTGCGAGCAGCGCTGCAACGTGCCGTACCGCTATTGGAAAGAATTTAGCGGACAGGTGCGCACCGCCGCCGGCTGGCAAACCCGCGCCTACCAGTTGTATGTGCGCCACCAGATCATGCAGGGAGAGGCGCGGCTCCAGCCCGAGTTGACCCTGGATCCGGTCGTCGAATGGATGCAAGCGCGCCGCCAGTGGCGCAGCCTGCCGCTCAATTACGGCAGCCTGACGACCTGCCGGCTGCGCGCCTTTGTCGCTGCAGTGGATCGCTTTCTAACCGAAGACCCCTGGTCTCTGGTGACCAATGCCCGAGTTTTGCCCGATGGGAGCTTCGAGATCCTGCCTCAGCCCGAGGTTTGAAATGAGCAACATGCTGGATTTGATTTACGAGCTGTGGTTTCTGCGCCGCGATCTGATCTCGGACGGCTATGACTTCGCCCTCAAGCGGCTGGTAGCCGAAACCGCGGGTAAGATGATCGTCCACGAATACCCAACGGGCGAGCCCTGCTGGACCTGGCGGGTGCCCGAAAAGTGGACGTGCAGCGCCGCATACCTCGAAACCCTTGACGGGCGGCGCCTGATCGACGCGGCAGACCACCCGCTTCACGTGGTCTCCTATTCGCTCCCATTCGAGGGCGTCGTCAGCCGCGAGGAGCTTCTGCGTCACCTGCATGTGCATCCCCGCTTACCGCATGCCATCCCATTTGTCTTTAAATATTACGAGCGCGATTGGGGGTTGTGCGCCTCGCGCATTCTGCGCGATTCGCTGGACGAAGCCTCCTACCGGGTGGTGATACGCAGCCAGTTTACGCCTGGGGCGCTCAAGGTGGGCGAACTGATCATCCCCGGTCAGAGCGAACAGACTTTCGTACTTGCCGCCCACCTGTGCCACCCTGCCATGGTCAACGACGACCTGACCGGCGTGCTGGTTGGGCTGGAGGCTGCGCAGGCGCTGCTCGCCGGACCGCAGCCGTACTACACGTACCGCTTGTTGATCGTCCCGGAGACGATTGGCTCGCTGGCTTACCTGAGCCACAACGAGCCGCTCCTGCCCAAGATGGTCGGCGGGCTGTTTCTGGAAATGCTGGGGAACGATTCGCCGCATGCCCTGCAGGGGTCTTTTCAGCCGCAAAGCCAGGTTGACCGCTGCTTCCGCGCCACCCTGCCCGCGCTCGACTCGCACAGTTACAGCGCCCCCTACCGCACGGTGATCAACAACGACGAGCGGCAGTTCAACGCCCCCGGGGTGCGCGTGCCCATGCTGTCTCTGTCGCGCGTCGAGCCGCCCGGGTCGTCCAGCTGGCCCTATGCCGAATACCACTCCAGCCTGGATACGCCGGCGATCGTGACCGAAGACCGCCTGCAAGCTTCGGTACAGGTCGTGCTGGAATTGATCGAAGCCTGGGAGCGCAACCAGTACGTGGTGAACGCTTTCAAGGGCGAGGTGTTTTGTTCGGGCTACGGGATCTGGATCGATTATCACACCAACCCGGAGGGACACCGGCGGCTGTTCGAAATCCTGGAGCGCTGCGACGGCGAACGCACGGTCGCCGACATCGCGACCGAGCTAGGGATGACGTTTCAGGCGGTCTGGGAAGTCATCAACCTGCTGCAGGACAAAGAACTGGTATGGCTCAGCCGCCAACCAAACCCCACCGCGCCGGTTCGCGCCCCAATTCAATGAACCCCATCTACGCCACGAAATACCAACTCAAGGTCGTGCGCTGGCGGCTGCGGCGTCTGTCGGTCGGGCTGCGCTACGGCGCGGCGCGGCTGAACAGCACCCCGGCGGTGTTGGGCAACGCCATGCCCAAGTCTGGCTCGCACCTGATCAACCAGATCATTCAGGGTTTGCCAGCGATCGGACCGTTTGTCAACACCGGTTTCCCGCCCGTCAACCGGGATGAACTCAACCAGAAACAACCGGACGCTCAAGTAAAAGCCAATCTGGAACGCATGCTGCCGGGCGATGTGAGCTACGGATACGTGAAGGCGCGCCCGCCGTTCATCTCGCTGCTCACCCAGCCGGGTTGGGCGACGGTATTCGTACTGCGCGACCCGCGCGATATGATCGTGTCGCACGTCTTTTACGCCGCGCAGATGCACCCCGGTCACGGCATGCACCGCTATTACAACGAGACGCTCCAGACCATGGAGCAGCGCATCAACGCCGCGATCGAGGGCGTGGAACAGCCTGGCTCCGAGCTCTCCCCGATCCTGTCCAAGTACGAGGGTTATCTTGGCTGGCTCGACCAGCCGGAGGTGCTCTGCCTGCGCTTCGAGGAGTTGATTCTGGCGCGCCAGGCTGCCCTCGAACGGCTGCTCGATTTTCTGTGTCAGCGTGGCTTCCAGCCACAGCTCCAACGGGAGCGCGAAATCGAACTCCTTTCGCAGGCGGTTGCGCCCAAAAAATCGGGCACTTTTCGCAAGGGTCAGCCCGGCAACTGGCGCGAACATTTCAGCGCCGAGAATAAACGCGTTTTCAAAAGCCTTACCGGAGACCTTTTGTACCGGCTCGGTTATGAGCAAAACAGCGACTGGTAACCGGTATTGCGGGGGTATAATACGCCCCTTCAGGAGAAAATCTATGACGAAAAACACGAAACAAATTTGGTGGTCGGTTCTCGTTCTGGCAAGCCTGGTGTTTGTCAGCGCCTGCTCTTCGGGGGCAAACAAACCTGCCGCCCCGGCGGCAACCGAAATCGCGCCGCAAGAAACTCAAGCGCCAGAACCAACGCAGGCGCCGCAGACGTTTTCGGACCCTTTTGCCTATTGCGCCGCCGTAGGGACAATCGATCAGCCCGATGCGCATTACATCGGACCGAAGATCACCGATGCCATTCTGCAAGGGTTTATCAAAGCCGCCGAGTTGGATGCCAGCGCTGAACCGAGCGAGGTTTTCGAACAATCGACGATCTGGCGTTGTATGGATCACAGCGTCTACGCCTGTAATTTTGGGGCAAACTTGCCCTGCGATTCCAAGGCGGACACTAATCAAACCCCAACTCAAGCGATGGCAGATTATTGCAAAGAAAACCCGAATTCCGATTTTATTCCCATGTATGTGACAGGTCACGCGACGATCTATTCCTGGCATTGTGTAAAAGACCAGCCCGAAGTGCTCGAACAGCTTGATGAAGTCGATGCAGCCGGGTTCCTGTCAAGAATCTGGTATCGAATTGAGCCCAACCCATAGTTCATTAACACTGCGCATCCCCACAATCGAACACGCCGAAGCGATCCTGGGCGAGGCCGCGGCGCTCAACCCGGGCGCCTGGGTCGCGCATTCGCAGCAGGTCGCCCGCGCCGCCCGCTCCCTCGCGGAACCGCACCCGGCGCTGAACGCCGATACAGCCTGGGTGCTGGGCTTGCTGCACGACATTGGGCGGCGCGCCGGTCCGAGCGGCATGCGCCACGGGGTCGATGGCTTTCGGTTCCTCGATCAGGCTGGCTTCCCCGACGCCGCCCGCATCTGTATCACCCATTCCTATCCGAACAAGGACGCGGCAGAAGGCTCGGCTGAGTGGGACGGCACGGAAGAGGAATTCCAGTTCATCCAATCCTACCTGGATCGGATTGAGTACACCGACTACGACCGTCTGATCCAGCTTTGCGATTCGATCTGCCTGCCAGAGGGTTTCTGCCTGATGGAGAAACGGCTGGTCGATGTGGTCACGCGTTATGGGTTCAACGCCTATACCCTGCCCAAATGGCGGGCGTTTTTCGAGATCAAAACCAGGTTCGAGCGCGCGATCGGGTCATCGATCTACGAGCTGCTGCCGGGCGTGGTCGAAATCACATTCCAGGGTTGATCTCCGGAGGCTCTACCGATTCGCTCTAAACAAATCGAATTTCAGGCTCGGCTGGCGCGGCGCGGTTTCAGGCGCTTTGTTCAAAGGCTGCGCTTTGGTGCGCTCGACGCCTCGCCGGTGCTGTTTGCCAACTCGTTCCCCAAAAGCGGCACACACCTGCTGACCCAGGTGCTGCAAGGCTTCAAACGCCTCGGTCCGGCGGTGGACAGCGGACTGCCGGCGGTGGTGACTTTCGACGGCTTTACGGGGCGCAAGCGTTCGCTGGACGAGATCTTGACTGATCTGGAGCGCCTGCTGCCGGGGGATATCAGCTACGGTCACCTGCACGCCTCGCCGCCGATCGTAGAAAAACTGTGCGGGGCGGGCATGGCGGCTTACTTCATCGTGCGCGACCCGCGCGACGTGGCGGTTTCTCACGTCCACTACGTGGCAGAAATGGCGCCCAACCACATCCATCACCGCTATTATCACGAAACGCTGAAGAATTTTGACCAGCGCCTGGAAGCCAGCATCGCCGGCGCGCCGGCGGAGGCGCTCGCACAGGCAGCCGGCAAGCCCGTCCCGGAAGCGCTGCCGGACATCCGCCAGCGCTTCGAGCCTTTCATCCCCTGGATGGATCAGCCCGAGGTGCTCACCCTGCGCTTTGAGGATTTCGCCGCCAACCGCCGCGCGGCTCTGCTGATGGTGCTGGATCACGCCATCCGGCGCGGCTTCCAGCCCGCGGTCAGCGCGGAAAAAGCGGTTCAAATTCTGGAAGCCAGCATCGACCCGCGGCGTTCCCCGACCTTTCGAACTGGCAAGACGGGCGGCTGGCGCAACAACTTTTCCCCGCGCCACCGCGCATTGTTCCGCGCGGTCGCCGGCGACCTGCTCGAACGCCTGGGGTATGAGGACGACGACGGCTGAGGCAAAATCACTGAACTGTTCAATGAACTGTTCGATTGTAATCCGCGCCTTCAACGAAGAGCGCCACCTGGGACGGCTGCTGGACGGGATCGCCCAGCAGACCCTCCAGGCGACCGAGGTCATCCTGGTGGATTCGGGCTCGACCGACCGGACGCCGGCGATTGCCGCGGCGCATGGGGCGCGGGTGCTGCACCTCCGCCCCGAGGATTTCTCCTTTGGAAGGTCGCTCAACTTGGGGATCGCAGCCGCCCAGCATGATAAAGTGGTCATTGCCAGCGCCCACGTCTACCCGGTTTATCCGGATTGGCTTGAACGGCTGCTCGCTCCCCTTTCTGACCCCCATACCGCGCTGAGCTATGGCAAACAGCGCGGCAACTCGGACAGCCGGTTCTCTGAACAGCAGATCTTCCAGAGCTGGTTTCCCGACCGATCCGACCCGCGCCAGCCGCACCCCTTCTGCAACAACGCCAACGCCGCCATCCAGCGGGAACTGTGGCAAAAACAACCCTATGATGAGACGCTGACCGGGCTCGAGGACTTGGCTTGGGCGCGCCAGGCTATGGACCGCGGGTTTTCCATCGTCTACGCCGCCGATGCCGAGGTGATCCACGTCCACCATGAAACCCCGCATGGAGTATACAACCGCTACCGGCGCGAGGCGATGGCTTACAAACAAATCTTCCCGGCGGAGCGTTTTAGCTTCAACGATCTTCTGCAGTTGATCAGCCGCAACATCTGGAACGACGTGCGCCAAGCCAGCCGCCAAAAATCCCTGCAGCGGCACCTGCCGTCCATTCTGTGGTTTCGCTTCATGCAATTTTGGGGCGCATACCAGGGACACCGCCACCCCAGCCGGATCACCGAACAGTTGCGCCGCACATTCTACTACCCCGACGCCGCCCTTCCGCCGGAATCTAGCGGGAGGCGTGAAATCGACCCGATCCATTACAGCGAACCTTGACTGTCGCTCTTCGTCACCCAAACACTTCTCAACCACCAATTCAAATCACATGACCACAATCGCCGCCCTGATCCCCATGCGTCACCATTCCCAGCGCGTACCGGGCAAGAACTTCCGCCCGCTAGCTGGCAAACCGCTCTATCAGCACATCATCGAGGCGCTGCTCGCCTGCCCCGAAATCGACCGCCTGGTGGTGGATACCGACAGCCCGCCGATCATCGAGGGCTTGCAGCGCGATTACCCGCGGGTGACCGTGCTCGAGCGCCCTCAGCATCTGCGCGCCGACGCGATCCCGATGAACGAAATCCTGACTTACGACACCTCCCAGGTCGAAGCCGACTTCTACCTGCAAACCCACAGCACTAACCCGCTCCTGCGCTCGGCGACCATCTCAGGGGCGATCCAAACCTTTTTGGGATCATACCCGGCTTACGATTCGCTCTTCTCGGTTACCCGGCTGCAAACCCGCCTGTGGGATCAACTCAGCCGCCCGATCAATCACAACCCGGCTATCCTGCTTCAGACCCAGGACCTGCCGCCGGTTTTCGAAGAGAACTCCTGCCTTTACATTTTCGCCCGGCAGAACCTGCTTCAACGACGCAACCGCCTGGGTGAGCGCCCGCTGCTCTTTGAGATCCCGGCGTCCGAAGCCTGGGACATCGATGAAGAGTTGGATTTCGCCATCGCCGATTTTCTGATGCAATATCACATGAGGCATCCATGACCACCGTTCTCGTTTCAGCCCCCTATTTGATCCCGATTACCGAACGCATCCGTCCCTTTTTAGAAAGTTACGGAATTACGCTGCTCATCGCGCCGGTCGTCGAGCGATTGAACGAAGCCGCCCTGCTCGAGCTTGCCGGACAATTCGACGGGGCGTTGTGCGGAGACGATCAATTCACCGCCCGGGTGTTAGAGGCGTGCGCCCCGCGCCTCAAGGTGATCTCGAAGTGGGGGACCGGCATCGATTCGATCGATCAGAACGCCGCAGCCCGCCTGGGCATTATGATCGGGCGCACGCCCAACGCGTTCACGCTTCCAGTGGCGGACGCGGTGTTCGGCTACATGATCGAGTTTTGCCGCCGCCTGTCCACAATGGATCGGGCGATGAAGGCAGGCGTCTGGGAAAAGATCCCGGGGAAGGCGTTGAGCGAGTGCACTTTAGGCGTGGTTGGGGTCGGAACGATCGGCAAAGCGGTCCTGCGCCGCGGGCGCGCCTTTGGCATGCGCTTGATGGGCAATGACATCGTCGAAATCGCGCCGGATTTCGTCCGCGAGACCGAGCTCGAGGTCGCTCCGCTGGAGCAGCTCCTGAAACAATCCGACTTCGTCAGCATGCACACCGACCTGAACCCCACCAGCTTTCACCTGATCAACCGCCGCACGCTCGCCTGTATGCCTCCGCACGCGTATCTGATCAACACGGCGCGCGGCCCAGTGATCGAAGAACCGGCTTTGATCGAAGCGCTGCAAAGCGAGGCGATCGCCGGCGCCGCCCTGGATGTTTTCGAAGTCGAACCGCTGCCGAAGGACAGCCCGCTGCTGGGCATGGAAAACGTGCTGCTGGCGCCGCACAACGCCAACTCCAGCCCCGCCGCCTGGCAGCGCGTTCACCGCAACACGCTGCGCAACCTGCTGATTGGGCTCGGATTGCCGCCCCCGGAAGAATTTCCGGTCTTCTGAGCGCGTCCTTCCCGGCAAACCGTTAGCACTGGAGAAATAAATGCCAGAAACAAATCAACCAAAAACCATCCTGATCACCGGCGCGGCTGGAGGGATTGGCCGCGCCACGGTCCAGTTGTTTGCCGAACGCGGCTGGCGGGTGATCGGGATCGACCGGGCGCCGTTCGGATCCGAATTTCCATCCAACGGGCTGTTCATCCAGTCCGACATCTCGATCGGCGCCAATGTCGAGAGCATCTTCGAGCAGGCGCGCCGCTTCACCGGCGTATTGCACGGCTTGGTCAACAACGCCGCCCTGCAGATCGCCAGACCGCTGCTGGAGACCAGCGTAGAGGATTGGGACGCGGTGATGGCTTCCAACCTGCGCTCGGTCTTCCTGGGCATCAAGCTCGCGCACCCGCTGCTCAAAGCGGCTGGCGGCGGGGCGATTGTCAACGTCTCGTCCGTCCATGCTGTGGCAACCTCGGCGAACATCGCCGCTTACGCCGCCAGCAAAGGCGGTCTGCTGGCGCTGACCCGCGCCGTAGCGATCGAGTTCGCCCCCGATAATATCCGCTGCAACGCGGTGCTTCCAGGCGCGGTCGATACGCCCATGCTGCGCGCCGGTCTCAGCCGGGGTCACGTCCAGGGCGACGATATCCTCGAGCGTCTGGACAACCTGGCGCGCAAGACGGTCAACGGGCGCGTCGGTCGTCCGGACGAGATCGCGCACACCATCTATTTCTTGATCGACGAGACCCAATCCTCGTTTATGACCGGTCAGGCGCTGATCGTGGACGGCGGAGCGACTGCCCGATTGAGCACTGAATAGACGTTAAATAAGTCCTATAGTATGACCGACCTCAAAGAAACCGTCAAAAACCTCACTCCCCAGCCGCTCTGGTCGGCGGCGCGCAACACCTGGAACTCGTTTCAGAACCTCCTGCTGTGGCCCGCAGCGACCTTTCACCCCTGGCGGCGCGCCAGCGTTCGCCAGCTCGCCAGTTTGCGGGACCGACACCGCGGCCAGCGCTGCTTCATCATCGGCAACGGTCCGAGCCTGAAGCGCACCGATCTGCGCCGTTTGGCAAACGAAGTCACTTTTGGGATGAACCGCATCTACCTGGGCTTTCCGGAAATGGGCTTCGAGACGACCTATTTCCTCGCAATCAACAGCCTGGTGATCGAACAATGCGCCGCAGATATCCGGGCGCTCCGGATGCCCCGCTTTATTTCCTGGCGCTCGCACAAATTGATCGGGACCGCGCCCGATCTAAATTTCCTGCACACCACTTATACCGTCCCCGCCTTTGCCCGGAACGCCTGCGGGCGAATGTGGGAAGGCGGCACGGTGACCTATATCGCGCTGCAACTGGCTTATCACATGGGGTTCGAGCAGGTGATTTTGATCGGGGTCGATCACAGCTATTCCGCCCAGGGCAAACCCAACGTCACCGTGGTATCGCAGGGCGAAGACCATGACCATTTCCATGCCAATTATTTTGGCAAGGGCTTTCGCTGGCAGCTCCCCGACCTAGAAACCTCCGAACGCAGCTATCACATGGCGCGCCAGGCTTACGCAGCCGCCGGACGGCAGGTGCTCGATGCCACCATCGGCGGGCATTTAACCGTTTTTCCTAAAGTCGAATATGATTCGCTTTTCTGATGGACGCACAATCTTCTGACGACCGCCCCGCCCAAAAACACTGGGGACTTATTGCGGCGCTGGTCGTGCTGCTGGTTCTGGGCGCGGGGCTGCGGCTTTTCGACCTGACCGACCAGCCGATCGATTTTCATCCCACGCGCCAGTTGCGCGGGCTCATCGTCGCGCGCGGCATGTATTATGAAATGCTGCCCGCAGCCGATCCGCAGCTCCGCAGCGCCGCGCTGGCGTTTTGGGCGTCCACCGGGCAATACGAACCTTCCATCCTGGAGCGCTTCACCGCGCTCACCTACCTGCTGGTCGGGCGTGAGGTCTTCTGGCTGGCGCGCCTGTACAACAGCCTGTTCTGGCTGATCGGCGGGCTGGCACTTTTCGACCTGGCGCGCCGGATGGTCAGCGCTTCCCTCGGCGATCAAGGCGCGGCGGCGGTGGGGGCGCTGAGCGCCCTGGCTTACTACCTGGCGCTGTCTTTCAGCGTGCAAGCCAGCCGCGCCGTGCAACCCGATCCGGGGATGGTGGTCTGGATCATCCTGGCTTCGTGGGCAGCGTACCGCTGGTCTGAAAATTTAAGTTGGAGGTGGGCGCTCCTGACCGGCGCAGCCTCGGGGCTGGCGGTGTTGACCAAAGCAGTCGCCCTCTACCCTGTCGGTGGGATGCTCATCGCGCTCATGCTGACCGCCCGCCGGGAGGACAGCGCCCGCGCCGGCAGCAACCTGTTCACAAGGCTGGGGCGGATCGTACACAGCCCGCAGGTCTGGACGATTGCGGCGTTTACGATTGTTCCCACTCTGCTCTATTATGTGAGCCGCAGCGGGCGGGCCTCCGAGTATTTCAGTTCCTGGACGCTGGCGCTTTCTCATCTGCTCCTGCAGCCCGAAACTTATCTGCGCTGGCTCAACCTGGTTCAGGAGTTGACCACGCCGTTCGCGCTGGCGCTGGCGCTGTTGGGCGTCCTGCTTGCGCGCGGACGGGCGCAGGCGCTGCTGGTCGGTCTGTGGCTGGGATATTTGGTTTACGGGTTGTTTCTCCCCTACCAGATGACCTCGCACAGCTATTATCATCTTCAACTTGTGCCAATCATCGCGCTCTCCCTGGCGCCTCTGGCTGGAAGGATCGCGGTTCGGCTGCGCGCCCTCCCCAAACTCTGGCAGCTTTCGGCGGCTGGCGCGGCTCTGTTTTTATTGGCGTGCGCCTCCTGGCAGGCGCTGATCCCGTTATCCAGCCAGGACTACCGCAATGAACCGGCTTACTGGCAGCAGATCGCTTCCTACCTCCCAGCCGATGGGAAAATCATTGCCCTGACCCAGGACTACGGCTACCGTCTGATGTATTACGGCTGGCGGAAAGTGGTCTTGTGGCCCAACCGAGGCGAGATCAAGCTCAGCGTTCTGCGCGGCAGCGAAAAAGAGTTCCTGGATTTCTTCAACAAGCGCATCGAGGGGAAAAGCTACTTTCTGATCACCGCTTTCGGTCAATTTGCAGACCAGCCCGAGCTTGGCAAGACGCTCAATGAACATTTCCCGGTGATCGCGCAGGGAAGCGGCTATATCATTTTCGACCTGCTCCACCCGTTGAACTCCGGTTGACCCGATGAGCGCCCTGCCCCTGGTTTCAATCGTTACGCCGTCCTACAATCAGGCTGCCTTCCTCGAACAGACCATTGACTCGGTCCTGAGCCAGGATTACCCGAACCTGGAATACCTGATCGCCGACGGCGGTTCGACCGACGGCAGTCTGGAGATCATCCGGCGCTATGCGCACCGGCTGGCTTGGTGGGTCTCGGAAAAAGACTCGGGGCAGGCTGAGGCGATCAACAAGGGTTTGCAGCGCACCCGCGGCGAGATTGTCGCCTGGCTAAATTCAGATGACCTATATCTGCCCGGGGCGATCTCCCAGGCGGTGGAGGCGCTGCAAAGCAACCCCGATCTGGGGTTGGTCTATGGCGAGGCGATTTCGATCGACCAGGACGGTCGTCCGCTCGGACGGTTCAAATTCGAGGATTGGGGATTGACCGACTTGGTCTGCTTTCGCATCATTTGCCAGCCAGCCGTTTTTATGCGCCGCAGCGTCCTTGAACGGGCAGGTTACCTCGACCCCAAATTTCACTTTATGCTCGATCACCAGCTCTGGATCCGCATGGCGCAACTGGCGCCGATCGCTCACCAACCGGCGGATCCCAGCCTGGTTGACCGCCCAGTGGTCGGTTTATGGGCTGCCGCGCGCCAGCATCCCGGCGCCAAAAACGTTTCTCAGGCATCCGGTTTTGGGCGCGAAACCTTTCAGGTGTTGGAATGGATGGAGACCTGCCCCGATTTATCCGACTGGATCCGGCAGAACCGGGGGCGGGTTCTGGCTGGCGCCTACCGGCTGAACGCCCGCTATCTGCTCGATGATGGGCTGGCAGGACCAGCGCTGGTTTCCTACTGGCAGGCGTTGCGCCGCAAACCTGCCTATGCGCTCAAACACGTTCATCGGGCGCTGTATGCGTTCTTCAGCATACTGAGGCTCAATCCGCTTATCGACCCGGTCGCCGCGCGCCTGCAAACTCGCAAGCGCGCAAGGCTGACCGCGGCGCTGCGCCGCGCCACCATCGCGGCTGCCGGCTTTCGCATGCCAGCCGAACCTTACCGGCTGGCGGATTGGGTAGGGATCAAACTGGATGACTGAAACCAACTCGATTCAACGACTTTCGCCCATCCTGGTGTGCGGCGCCCACCGCACCGGAACCACCTGGGTCGGTAAAATGCTTTCCGCTGGAGGTGAAACGGGCTATATCAGCGAGCCGCTCAACGTGCTGCACCGCCCGGGCGTTTTGACGCCCGCGGTTCGCTGCTGGTACACCTACATCTGCGCCGACAACGAAGAGGAATATTTGGCGGGCTTTCAGGAAACCCTGCGATTTAAGTATCACACCCTGGACGAGCTGCGTTCGCTGCGCTCTTTTAAAGACCTGGGGCGCATGCTGCGCGATTGGAGCAGCTTTTTTTTCGCCCGCACGCACAATTTGCGCCCGCTGCTCAAAGATCCATTTGCGGTCTTTTCGTCACCCTGGTTCGCCTCCCGTTTAGGCTGTCAGGTCGTGATCACCATCCGCCACCCGGCTGCCTTTGTGAGCAGCCTCAAACGGCTGGATTGGCCGTTTCAACTCCAGGATTTGCTGGATCAGCCGCTCCTGATGCGCGATTGGCTGGAGCCTTTCCGATCCGAAATCGAGCGCATTGCCAGCCAGCCGGCTGACACGATCGGTCAAAACAGCCTGCTCTGGCGTCTGGTCTACAGCGTGGTTAAAAGCCTGCTTGCCGCCCACCCCGAATTCACGCTGGTGCGCCACGAAGACCTTTCACTCGACCCGCCCGCAGGATACGAGAAGCTTTACGCCCGCTTAGGCTTGGCTTACACCGATAAAGCTTGCCGCGCGATTCTCGCCTCCACCAGTTCGGAGAATCCAGAAGAGCTTAAACGCAGTTCAGCCCACGCGGTGCGGTTGGACAGCCGCGCCAACCTGGCAAACTGGAAGCGGCGCCTCTCAGCCGCTGAGATCCAGCGCGTCCGCCTGATCACCGAAGCGACCGCCAGCGATTTTTATCCAGATCTGAGTTGGGACTGAAGATGTCAAGCGCGCCGCTGGTTTCAATCGTAACTCCATCCTTCAATCAGGCTGCCTTCTTAGAGGAGACGATCCAATCCGTCCTGGCTCAGGACTATCCAAACATCGAATATTTGATCGTCGATGGCGGCTCCACCGATGGCAGCCTGGAAATTCTGCAGCGTTACGCCGACCGCCTGGGCTGGTGGGTATCGGAGCCGGATCGCGGCCAGACGGACGCCATCAACAAGGGTTTCGCCCGGGCACGCGGCGAGGTGCTGGCGTGGCTCAATTCGGACGACACCTATCTGCCGCGCGCCGTTTCACGCGCGATCGCGGCTTTGCAGCGCCATCCGAACGCCGGACTGGTCTATGGCGACGCCAACCTGATCGACGAACGCGGCGGGATCATTGGCAAATTCCCCGCCCGCCAGACCGACTATCGCCGTCTGCGCCAGGGTTTTGTGCACATCCCGCAGCAGTCAGCCTTTTTTCGGGCGGATTTATGGAACCGGGTCGGACCGTTGGATCCGAGCTTTTTTTTCGCCATGGATTACGATCTGTGGGTGCGGCTGGCGCGCCTCTCCGAACTCGTCTATGTCCCCGAGACCTGGGCGAATTTCCGTTTGCACCGCGCCGGCAAATCGGTCATCGCCGATGACCGCTGCTGGCCCGAAATGCTGCGGGTCCACCTCCGCGATGGCGGCAGCCGCTTCTCAAAACTCTATCTGAAAGCAAAAATCCGCCCCTGGATCTATGCCTGGCTGCCGCTGCGGCTGCGTCTCTGGCTGCGCCAGAGACTGTGATTGCATATTTCGGAAGGACATCTCTGCGGGCAATCTTCCATCCCTGGTTTGCTCCAAACATTATTGTAAGGCGGAGACCTTTTCAATCGGCGGGGTAATAGAATAAAATAAGTCAATCTTTCTAGCCGCTTTTTCTTTATTATACAATCTAGAATGCAGATGCCTTTTTTCAGAGCCGCCATAATCTTCACGATCATCGCTGGTTTGCTAACCGCAGGAAATCCGAACGCCATGTTGCCTGCCCAGGCAGCCCCTGACGCGAACAAACTGCTCTTTCTGCCGCTTGTCCAAAAAAACTACCCGCCTCCGCCGACCGTCTTTGGCGCAGAAACTCACAGCCCGAGCACAAGCCGGATCCAACAGGCTGTTCAAGCCAACCTTTACTGGCTGCGCTACTCCACGATCTCCTGGGCTGCGATCGAGCCAGTGCGCACCGACCCGCCCACCTACCATTGGGAGACGGTGGACGAAGCCGGGCTGGAAGCCGCCGCGCGCGCGGGGTTCAAGACCATCCTGGTCGTCAAACACATCCCCGATTGGGCGCAGAAGAAATCGGGCGTAACTTGCGGCCCGATAGCTCAGGATTCCATGGACGAGTTCAGCCAGTTCGTGCGCGCCCTCGTTCAACGCTATTCCCCTTATCCCTACTATGTACGCTACTGGGAATTTGGCAACGAACCGGACGTGGACCCATCGCTGGTCCCGCCAGACAGCGTTTTTGGGTGTTGGGGAGATAAAAAAGATAAATATTACGGCGGCGGTTATTACGCCGACATGCTCAAATGGGCTTATCCCCCTCTCAAGGAAGCCAGCCCGGACTCCAGCCTGATCATCGGTGGTCTTCTGCTCGATTGCGACCCGCAGGACCCGCCTCCTGGTCAAGCCACGGGATGCAAACCCGCCAAGTTCTTTGAAGGCATCTTGAACAACCAGGGGGCGAATTACTTTGACGTGGTCGCCTTCCACACCTACGCCACGTATTATCAGGGCAGCATCCTCGATGAGGATGACCCCAAATGGGACAGCCGCGGCGGGCAGGTATCCGGCAAGGTTAATTTCCTGAGGCAAGTGATGAGCGATTATGGCGTGAACAAGCCGATCTTGATGAGCGAAGTGGCGCTGCTCTGCTCTGAGCAAGATTGTGTCACGCCCGGCGCCAGCTTTCTGGATTCGCAAGCTGATTTTGTTGTGAGCGTCAATGCCCGCGCCTGGGGTCTGGGTCTTTTAGGCTCGGTATGGTACACACTGGAAGAATCCTCCTGGCGCCAATCCGGTCTATTTATTCAAGCGACCCCGAAACCCGGCTATCACGCGCTCGTCTTTATGGCGAAAGAACTGCAAGACGCCACACTGGGCTCGGAAATCACCCAGTACAACGGGCTGCGCGGTTATGAGTTTCACCTGCCTGCCAAGCGCGTCTGGATTCTGTGGTCTCCCGATGGCGTGACCGGTCAGCAGATCAGCCTGCCCTCCGGCGTGAAGGCGGTTTACGATAAGTTCGGCAATCCGCTCACCCCGGTTCAAAATTCTCTTTGGGTCGTCCACCCGACCTATATCGAATTGGCAAAATGACCGGCTGCACCGGCAGTCTGACGACCAGCGGCTTTCGTCTGTAGATTTCTGCTTGCTCTTTTCCCATTTATCCCCCGGACTATGGTTCCAGAAACAAAATTGAGCCGGCCTCGCTATGAATTTGCGCCTGCCTGGAGACGCCACTTTCTCTTAGATCACACCCCGAAGTGGGTTTGGGCAGCCCTATACTTGCTGCTTGTCAGCGCGGCGATTTACCTCCCACGGGTCAATTGGGCTTACGACGACCCGTTCATCACCTATCGTTACGCGCACAATCTGGCGAACGGCTTCGGCTTTGTCTATAACCCGGGCGAGCGGGTGCTTAGCACCACTTCTCCGTTGTTCGCGCTGATACTGGCTGGGGTCTCGTCCCTGGGCGGGGACATCCCCAAAGCAGCTAACCTGATCGGCGCGTTGAGCATTGCAGCCGGCGGTTTAATCCTTTTCGATCTCGCAAATACGCTGGCGACGCCGCGGGTGGGCTGGCTGGCGCTGATCTTATATCCCACCGTCCCGCTGCTCCACACTACGGTCGGCTCAGAAACCCCGCTTTACATCGCTCTCTGCCTGGCTTGCTTCGCCGCCTATCTGCGCTTTTCCTACACCTGGCTCGCGCTTTTTGCCGCGCTGGCGGCGCTCGCCCGCCCGGACGGACTCCTGGTAGTTGGACTGCTGACTGTTCACTTCTTTTTGACTCGCCGCCGTACAGGCTTCCCATGGAAACCCGCGCTGCTGTTTGGGGCGCTCTTGCTCGGCTGGGCGGTCTTTGCTTCGCTCTATTTTGGCTCTCCCATCCCAGCCACGCTGGCAACCCGGCAGCACCAGGGCTTGATGGCGATCAGCCAGCCTTTCTCCCAGGGGCTGATCCAACTGGCAAAAAGCAAGGCTGACAGCGCGCTGGGTCTCATCCAGGCTGGGCTGGCATTGATCGGTGTAATTTATCTGGCTTGCTGCGCCCGCCAGTGGGCGCTTTTCCTCGCCTGGCAACTGGTTTATCTTCTGGCTTATTCCGCCCTGGGGGTCACGACCTATTTCTGGTACTATGCCCCGCTTGTGCCTGGTTTTGTGGTTCTGATCGCGTTAGGCGTCAGCGGCATTGGCGCAGGCATAGACAAAACCCCGGACCGGTTCCCCAAAGCCCCTCCGCAATTGCGCGCCGCATTAAACATCGGGCTGAGCCTGGCGGTTCTGGTGATCGCAGCCTTGCAGATCCATGCCTCGATCATCGCTGGGCGGCAGTTGGATCCGCGCCAGGCGATCTACCGGGATCTGGGCTTATGGCTCAAGCAGCACACCCCGCCCGGCGCTACGATCGGCGCGCTCGAGGTTGGCATCATCGGATACTATGCCGAACGCCCCATATTTGATTTCGCGGGTCTGATCCAACCGGAGGTCGCCCGGTTTCTCAGCCGCAACACATCCTATATGAACGCCGCCGAGTACGTCATCCAGCGCTACAAACCAGACATCCTGGTGTTGAACAGCGCATCGTACCCGGATATCGCCTCCGCGGATCTGCTTTCAAACTGCCGCCGGGTGCAGCGTTTTTCAGGGTCCTCGTACGGATACGGGTCGGATATCGAGATCTTCGATTGCCGCACCCCCTGAATCGTACGCGCGGCGCGGCGTGGTCTGGACTATAATGCGGCTGATAACTCACTTTCTTGGCAGGTGAATTCATGCGTTTCATCCCAACTGAAATCCCCGAGGTGATGCTGCTCGAACCGGTTGTTTTTAGCGACGAACGCGGCTTTTTCATGGAAACCTATCGGGCAGATGAGTTCGCACAGCCCGGAATTGAACGTCCTTTCGTGCAGGACAATCACTCCGGTTCGCGCCGCGGGGCGCTGCGCGGGCTGCATTATCAAATCCGCCAGCCGCAAGCCAAGCTGGTGCGCGCCATCCAGGGCGAAGTATTCGACGTGGCGGTCGATATCCGCCGCAGTTCCCCAACCTTTGGGCGCTGGGTTGGGGCGATCCTGTCGGCGGAGAACAAGCGCCAGCTCTGGATCCCGACCGGTTTTGCGCATGGGATTTACATCCTGAGCGAATGGGCGGAAGTGCTCTATAAAGTCAGCGATTTCTACGCCCCACAATGGGAGCGCACGCTGCTCTGGAACGACCCTGGAATCGGCATACGCTGGCCGCTGGTGGGGGGCTCGGAACCGGTACTCTCCCCGAAAGACCGCCGCGGGCTGCCGCTAGCTCAGGCAGAACTATTCGATTGACCCTTTCGTCTAAAACGAGGACTTATGAGGAAATTGCTCGTCACCGGCGGGGCAGGATTCATCGGCTCCAATTTCGTCCGCTTTGCGCTGGCTGAAAACTCACCCGTCGTCAACCTGGACGCCCTCACGTATGCCGGCAGCCTGGAGAACCTCGCCGATCTGCCGAACGCAAACCAACACACCTTCGTCCACGGCGATATCTGCAATCGCGAGCTGATCGAAGACTTGCTCGAAAAACATGAGATCGACACGCTGGTGCATTTCGCAGCGGAGTCACACGTCGATCGCTCGATCCTCGGTCCCGAACAATTCATCCGCACCAACGTCCATGGCACTTTCACGTTGCTCGAAGCCTGGAAACAAGCCTGGATCAGGGCTGGGAAGCCGGATCATTGGCGGTTCCACCACGTCTCAACCGACGAGGTGTTTGGCTCGCTCGGTCCGGACGACCCGCCCTTTTCCGAAACCACGCGTTACGCGCCGAATTCACCGTACGCCGCGTCGAAGGCTGCCAGCGATCACCTGGTGCGCGCCTACGGCGCCACTTATGGGCTGCCTTACACAATCTCCAACTGTTCAAATAACTACGGTCCCTACCAATTCCCCGAGAAGCTCATTCCGCTTGTGATTCTCAACGCGCTGGAAGGGCGCGAGCTTCCCATTTATGGCGACGGTCAGCAGATTCGCGACTGGCTCTATGTTGAAGATCACTGCCAGGCGATCTGGACGATACTCCAACGCGGCGCCCCCGGCGAAACCTACATCATTGGCGGCGCCAACCAGCCCAGCAACCTCCTGGTGGTTCAAACGCTGTGCGATTTGCTCGATGAACTGGCGCCCGACTCACAATTCGCTCCGCATGCGCAGCTCATCCGCTACGTCACCGACCGCCCCGGTCACGACCGGCGCTATGCGATGGACATCACCCGCATCCGCCAAGACCTGGGGTGGCAGCCGCGCGAAACGCTGACGACCGGCTTGCTGAAGACGGTCCGATGGTTTTTGGATCACCAAACCTGGGTGGAAAGCATTCGCCGCCAGCAAGACTACCAGAGTTGGCGGGCGCGCAACTACGACCAGCGCACCAGTGCCAGCGTGGAAGGAGGTTGAACCATGAAGGGCATCATCCTCGCCGGCGGTCACGGCACCCGCCTTTATCCGCTCACAATCGGGGTCAGCAAGCAGCTCCTGCCGGTGTACGACAAGCCGATGATCTACTACCCGCTTTCGATGCTCATGCTGGCTGGCATCCGCCAGATTTTGGTGATCAGCACGCCCGGCGCGCTGCCCGAATTCAAACAACTGCTTGGCGATGGCAGCCAATGGGGACTGGAGTTCTCCTACTGCGCCCAACCGGAGCCGCGCGGGCTGGCAGAGGCTTTCCTCCTGGACCCCGATTTCATTGGCGACCAGCCCGTTTGCCTGGTCCTGGGCGATAACATCTTCTTCGGGCAAGGTCTGCCCGCCAGGCTGCGCGAAGCGGCGCGTTTACAAAGCGGGGCGCTCATTTTTGCGTACCCGGTGCGGGACCCCGAGCGCTACGGTGTGGTCGAATTTGACGCGAACGGGCGCGCCCTGAGCATCGAAGAAAAGCCCGCCCGGCCGCGCTCGCATTACGCCGTCCCGGGGCTGTATTTTTACGACCAACGGGTGGTGGACATTGCCCGCAACTTGCAGCCCTCGGCGCGCGGCGAACTCGAAATCACCGATGTCAACCGGCGCTATTTAGAGCGCGGCGAACTCCAGGTCGCTCCGATGGGGCGCGGCGTCGCCTGGCTGGATGCGGGCACGCACGAATCTCTGCTGCAGGCGGCTAACTTCGTCCAGGCGGTCGAAGACCGCCAGGGAATGATGATCTCCTGTCCCGAGGAGATCGCCTACCGCCTGGGGTTCATCGACAACGCACAACTCCGCCGCCTGGCTCAGCAATTCCGCAACAACCAGTATGGGGCTTACCTGCTGCGACTGGCTGATGACGATATCGTCTTCCCGGATCAATGAGCCCGGGCAATTGACCCTCTATTGCACATGCGCATCCTACTGCTCGGTAAAAACGGACAATTGGGTTGGGAATTACAACGTGCGCTGGCGCCGCTCGGCGAGCTCAGTTCACTCGACTATCCTGAGATCGACCTGGCTAAACCGGACGATCTCTGCCGCGCGGTGCAGCAAAAAAAGCCCCAGGTGCTGATCAACGCTGCGGCTTACACGCAGGTTGATCGGGCTGAAAGCGAACCTGAGATCGCCATGCAAGTAAACGCCGCCGCCCCAGGTGCGCTGGCTGAATGCGCCAGAACAATTGGGGCGGTTTTTGTCCATTACTCGACCGACTACGTCTTCGACGGGCGCGCCGGACAGCCTTATCGCGAAGAGGATCCCCCAAACCCGCTGAGCGTTTACGGGCGCAGCAAGTTAGCCGGCGAGCAGGCTGTGGCTGAAACTGGCGGGGATTATCTGATTTTCCGGACGAGCTGGGTTTACAGCCTGAGGCGCGACAGCTTTGTCAGGAAAGTATTGAGCTGGTCGCGCCAGAACCCCGCGCTGCACGTAGTCGCCGACCAGATCGGCGGCCCCACCTGGGCGCGCATGTTAGCCGAAGCCAGCGCTTTGCTCCTGGTGCAGGGCGTTCCGCACAATCTGGATTGGGTGCGCGAGCGGCGCGGCTTGTACCATCTGGCGGGCGCGGGCGCCACCAGCCGGCTGGAGTGGGCTCGGGCGATCCTGGAGCTGGACCCCGACCCGGCTGCCCAGGTCTGCCGCGAGCTGCTGCCCGCGGCGACAAGCGATTTCCCTACGCCCGCCATCCGCCCGCTCTTCTCCGCGCTGGATTGCAGCCGGTTCGAAACCACGTTCGGCTTGCGCCTGCCGCCCTGGCAGGAAGCGCTGCGCCTCGCCATGGACCCCGGCGGATCTTTCGAGCGTTGACTTACGAAAAAAACCGATGAAAGCCGAGGATTTGCGTCTGCTCCGCACAGAACCCGGCGGCAACCCTTACCTGGTCAACCGCGCGCGGACGGAGCCTATTCAGATCGAATTCGACGCCCTGGCTGAGCACCTGCAGAACCGCTTTCGCCCAAAACGCGTGCTGGAACTGGGCTGCGATACAGGCTTGCTGATCGCCAGCCTGCGCCGGCAAGGCATCGAGGCGTACGGGATCGACCGCTCCAGCGCAACCCTGGAAAAAGCTCACGCGGAGATCCAACCCTTTCTACGCATCGCCGCTTACAGCGACCCATTCCAGGAGACCTATGATCTGATGGTGTGCATACAAGCCCTGTCAGGGCTGGGCGCGCCCGAAGTTGAACAAATCATCGAGAACATCTGCCGCAGCGCTCCAGTGGTCTTTTTCTGTCAGGCGCCTCTACGTCCCACAAACGAGGATCAACCGGAGCCGCTGACCCCTGCAGATTGGGCGCGCCTCTTTGCACGCAGCGGTTTTTATCACGACCTCGAAGATGATCTGGAAGAATTCTCCCCCTGGTGCGTGACCTTACGCAAAACCGACAAGACCGCCGCTCAGATCATAGAAGCCTACGAAAGCCGCTTCGCCAGCCTGCGTCGGGAACTGCGCCAGCGCCGCTCGCACGGCGTGGAGACTCACCTGGCGCTGACCCAGCAGGAAGCCCATTTCGAAGCGACCCTGGCGGAAATCCAGGAGCGCTTCGAGCAGGCGCTTTCTACCGCCCGGGAGCGCTCCGCGGCGTTGCAGCACGAACTGGATGAGGTCTACACGAGCCGCGCCTGGCGCTTCGCCCTTGCGCTCCGCCGGCTGCGGCTCTTTTTCATCCCCCAGGGCAGCCGCCGCGAGAGGTGGCTGCTTTCCATTTTGGGTAAGTAGATCCCGCGCCTCCCGACCAGCCGTATGGCGATCAAAGTTCACATCCTTTACGAACACGGCGCTGACCTGCGCCCCTTTGGCAGCGCCTCCATCCGGCTGCTGCGACCGTTCTCTCATCCAAGCCTGGCGCAGCAGGTGCAGGTTACCACCGGTACAGCCTACGCCGGTCAGCGGATCGATCTGCTGATCGTCGATCGTCTGTGGCGGGCAAATGTCACGCTGCAGGCAGTCGAACAACTGCGCGCATTGACCGAGCGTGTGGGCGCCAGGCTCGTCTATGCCCTGGATGACAATTTCTTCGACATCCCCATCGAAGCCGAAGCGCGCCTGAGCGAAACCAAAGCCGGCGTACATGAGTTCCTGCTGCGCCAGGCTGACTGTCTTTGGGTCACCTCACCGCCGCTGAAAGAACGGCTGGCTGAATACAACCGCCGCATCAAGGTAATCCCCCCGGCTCTGGATGAGCGCCTGATCGTCCCCCGCCTCCCCGGCGCGAACCGCACAAGCCAAACCAAGCGTCCCTATGTGATCGGATACATGGGCACGTTTACCCATGACCAGGATCTGGAGGCGGTCGTTCCGGCGCTGCGCCAGGTTTGCGCCCGCCGCCCGGGGCAGATCGAGATCCAAATCATTGGAGGGCTTGTCGAATCGGCTGCGCAAGAGCTGCTGGCTGACTTGCCGTTCCGCCTGATCCGCGCCGAGCCGGGCGAAGAGGAGTACCCGCTCTTCATGCTCTGGTTCACCGCGCGGGTTCAGTGGGACCTGGCGATCGCGCCGCTTCAGAATAACGCGTTCAACCGCTGCAAATCGGATCTAAAATTCCTGGATTACTCCGCGATCGCCTGCCCGGCAATCTTCAGCGACGCGCCGGCGTACCGCGGCGCGGTCGAGCATATGCGCAACGGGCTGCTGGTCCAGAACCAGACCGAACAATGGATGTCTGCGATCGAGACGCTGTTAGAGGACGCGAACCTGCATCAGCGCATCAGCCGGAGGGTCTATCAAGAGCTGCACGCCGCCCGCACGCTTGCCAGCGCCAGCCGCCATTGGCAGGAGGCGCTCGAGTTTGCCCTGCAGCCGCCTGCGCCGCCGCCAAACCCGCCGGTTTCCATCGTCATCCCGACCAAGAACGCTGAAGCCTATCTTACCGCCCAGTTGGAGGCGATTTTCAACCAGGCGACGGCGTTCGATTTTGACGTGACGCTGATCGATTCCGGCTCGAAGGATCGCACGCCCGAAATCGCCGCCGCGTACCCCGTCAGTTTAATAAACATCCCCCCTCAGGAATTCAATCATGGCTCGACCCGCAACCTGGGCGCCCGCCAGGCTCGCCCGGAAAGCGAATTTATCGTTTTCCTCTCTCAGGATGCCTGTCCCGAAAACCCGGAATGGCTGGCGCGCCTGATCCAGCCGATGCTCGCCGACCGGGCAATTGCCGGGGTTTTCAGCCGCCACGTGCCGCGCCCGGGCGCCAGCGCTTCCTACGTGCGCCAGCTCACCCGCCTGACCCAATCCGGCGGCGCCGAACGGCTGTACAAGAAGCTGCCCGCCGACCCGGCGGAGTTCCAGGCGCAAAGGTTCTTTCTGAACTTTTTCTCCAACACCAGTTCAGCAATCCGCCGCAGCGTTTGGGAGCAACTGCCTTTTGAGCCGGTCGAATTCGCCGAAGACGCGCTGTGGGCAGATACCGCGCTGCAATGCGGACATGTCATTTTATTCGAGCCGGCCTCGGTGGTGGTTCACTCGCATGACTACAGCCCCGTCGAGCAGTTTCGCCAGAGCGTCGATCACGCCCGCGGCTTCGACCTGCTTTTCAACCCGCCAGCGTATCACTCCAGCCGCATCTGGCTCAATCAATTCCTTGGAATTCCACTGCAAGTCTACCAAGATTGCAAATTTGTAATTAACAGCCCCTATTTCGCGGGTCGTTCTTTATGTTATAAACTCTATATGATGCTGTTTAGCGTCCCCTGGCAATTTGCCACAATAACCGGCGCCTGGGTTGGCGCAAACTTTAGGAGTATGCCAGATTGGCTAAAACGTTGGGCTTCTCGTCAAGCCAGAATAAAGCAAGAGTGATCAAAGCCGCCTGGATTGGCTTGCTGTTGGTTGCGATTCTGTTGTCCGGGGTAGGCTCGAACGCTCAATCGGCTGCAGCCAACACCGTTGCCGCGGCAGCTCTCAAGATCACTCACGGAGCGCATATACGTCCGACGGCGGATTATGGTCTTGAAATCCAGAACTTCAATGCGCTGGCGCAAAAAGACCTCGGGGTGGTGATGTATTTCATCGACTGGAGCATCGCCGGGCAAAACGGCTCCTACTTCGACGACTTTCTGGCGAATAAAATCCAGCAGACCTTTGGCGCAAACGCCCCGGTGATTATGCTGACCTGGATGCCGCTGCGCGGGCGCGCTCCGGGCTGCACTAAGAATTATGCCTATGCCATCCCCTTGAAAGACATCACCGCTGGACTGTGCGACAATTACATCCGCAATTTTGGGCTGGCGCTCAAGGCGCGCCCCGAGCGTTATATTGTGCGCTTTGCGCACGAGATGAATCTCTACTCCACCCCCTGGTCGCCGCGCAACTTCAACCAGAATGCCAGCGCCTACATCGCCATGTACCGCCACGTGTACGATGTGCTCAAGTCAGCCAACGCCGAAAATATCGAGATCATGTGGTCGCCCAATTATTTCAGCGACCCGGTTGTGGCAGGCAACGACCGCAACGACTATTATCCAGGCGATGCTTACGTCGATTGGATCGGGTTGAGCGGGTTCAATTACTACACCTATCTGCGCTCCCCCTGGAAGACTTTCCAGGACCTTTATAACTCCAATAGCTTTAATTATGTGCTGCGCGATCTGGCGTGCCGCTATCCAAAACCGCAGATCCTGGCTGAGATCGGGACGGTCGAAGGTCCCGGCGCTCCGCAGAACAAAGCCACCTGGGTCACGCAGGCTTATGCGGACGTTCCGACATTTCCCTTCGTGCGCGGCGTAGTCTGGTTTAATGACTATGCAGGGGCAAATCCCGCCGATGCGGATTTCCGCGTCACGAACACCACCCCCACCGGCGGCGAGATTGCGCCGCTGCCCGTCTCCGGCGCCTGGACAACCGCCTATCGGCAAGCCATCGCCTCCGATTACTACGCCTCTGCGCTGCCCACACTCGCAGAAGCCACACCTCCCGACGTTTACTGCGGCGCAGGGCAGACCCTGCTCACGGTATCCCCGAAAGTGGTCATGATCGGATTGAACGGGCCGCGCACCGCGTTCAGCCAGGTTACCGGTATGCTGATCGATCAGGAGTTATCCTTCACGCTCCAGACGCCCGGCGGCAGCCTGCTCAGCGGATCGTTCCAGCCCCCGGCGATCTCCCCGCCATGGGGTCAAACCACGCTCACCATCCACGCCGAACCGGGGACTCCGATCGGTGTCTATCAAGTAGCGGTGATGAGCCAGGGCGTCGAGGTCGACCGCATCGAAGTGCACGTCGTCGAAACTTTATACCGGCAATACCTCCCGGTAACCAGCCGCAACTAGCCCAACCCGCCTTTTCAGACGAGCGAACGATCCCTTCTGCCTTGAACAGGGCGGATGCGTCACGCCTCCCCTCAAATTACGCGATGAACCCGGCGCTCCCCAAAAAACCGATTTTTGCCTGGGCAGGAGCCGCAGCCGCCGCGCTGCCGCTGCTCATCGTTTTTGCCGCCCAGGGTTTCCCCTGGCTGGATGCCCGCGCGCCCGTGCGTCTGATCGCTCTGGCGTGCCTGTTTCTGGCAGGGGTCACCGCCGTGCATACGTTGGTCTTTCAGTTTACGCTGCCGCGCCTCCAGCAGGAGCTTTGGACTGAACGCAGCATCCTGCTGTGCCTGTGCGCCTGTCTGGCTGCGGGGTGCTGGGTAGCTGCGGTCCTGCCGGTCACGACGCCTGAGCGGTTGAGGCGCGCGCCGCTGGAGATCCTCACCACCGCCGAAAAAAACCCAGCCTCCACCCAAAACAGGTTGGCGTTGAGTAACGTGATGCAGGCGGGGAGTCTCCCGATTGATTTTTCCAAGCTAAAACCCGGCAATCTGTGGCAGGCAGCCCCTGCGCGCGGTTTTGCTTCGAACAACCAGAAGCCTTTTTCGCGGCTGGGGTTGGTCGATCCGGCGGCGGACTCGTACACCCTGGAATTCGCGAGCGGTCCCTCTGCCGGGATCGTAGAGCTGCGCTGGGAAGGGACAGTGCAGCGGGTTGACCTGTACAGCCCACTGCCGGGCACGCGCACACTGAGGCTGCAAGCAGACCTGCGCGGCAGGTTAGCCCGCGCCCTGTATTTTGTTTCGTGCGCCGTCCTGTTCAGCCTGGCGCTGTTCGGGCTGACCGCGTTTCTCATCTCCAGCGAATGGTCTGCCGCTTTGCCAAACGCCTCTGCAGGGGGCGGCTGGATTGCGGTTTACGCCCTGCCCATGCTGCTGGTCTGGAGTTTGATCCTGCTGGCGTTTTGGCCCGGTCTGATGACCTGGGATTCGCTTTACCAGTGGTGGCAAATGTCCAGCGGGAAGATCAACGACATCCATCCGGCTTTTCACACGCTGCTGAACGGGGCTATCACGCGCATCCGACCCACGCCTGGAGCGGTTGCTTTCTTTCAGATCTTCTGGCTGAGTCTGACAGCCGGCTGGGGGTTCTTCCTGCTCCGCAAAGCGCGCATTTCGCCCTGGGTCATCTCCATCGTATGGATTGGGTTCATCCTGTTTCCCCTCAACCAGATCTTCGTGATCACGCTCTGGAAAGATATCCCCTATAGCATCGTGCTGCTGGCGCTGATCCTGCTCCTGCTGCAGATCAGTTTTTCCGGGGGCGAGAGTCTGCGCCAGCCTTATGTCTGGCTGCTGCTCGGAATACTCACTGCATTGGCGGCGCTGTTCCGCCACAACGGCGCGCCTTTGCTGATCTTGCCGCTCCTGCTGATTGCATTTTATCCAGTTCAAGCGCCGAAAATCCTGCTGGCGCTGGCGTTAGCGGTTTCAACGGTGGCGCTGGTAAGAGGTCCGCTGTTTCGCCTGAATCACATTGATACCCAGGCGGATGACTGGCAGGTCGGAATACGCCTCATGCATTATCTGACCGCCTACTTGGACCGAGACATCCCCTTGGACGAAGAGAGCCGCCAGACGGTCCAAATCGTCTGGCCGCGCGACACCCCCCCAAATTATTCCTGTTATCTTATCGATCTGACCGCCAATCAATTGTCGCCCGAAAAGATCTCCGCTAACTTGACCGCGCTGCAACTGGCGTTTTTGCGCACGCTTAAGGCGCAGCCAGCAGCCGCGCTCGATCACTTCCTGTGCGTCAGCTCGCTCGTCTGGCGCATCACCCAGCCGGCGGATGGATACCTGTACTCTTTCGACTTGAAGCTGCACCTCGGCAAAGGGGCTTATGTTTTTGGTCAGAACGACCTGGTCATCCCGATCCGCTCGCGCCTGCCGTGGCTGCAAGATCAGCTTGCCGATTTTTATGTTCTCGCCCAGCAGTGGTACGTCTGGCGTCCGGCAGCCTATCTCTACCTCACGCTCTACCTGGGGGTCATCTTTGCCGCCCGAAAACGATCCTGGAAATATCTGCTTTTTCTGGCGCCCCTGATCGTCCACTCGATCACCCTGCTGGCGCTCGTATCGAGCCAGGAAACGCGCTTCCAGTACCCGGTTTTCCTGGTGGTCTGGTTTGCGCTCGGCTTGATTTTCATCCAGAAGGAAAAGCCGCCCTCGTTGAGCGGGGATGTACCTCTGGCGGGAACTGGCGGGGCGGGATGAAGATCCTGCTCGTCGCCAACGGCATGCCGCCCTCCGCTTTTGGCGGGGTCGAAACCTATACCAGCGATCTGGCGCGGGCGCTCCACCAGGCTGGTCATACTGTCAGCGTATTCTGCCGCGAGTCGGATTTCTCAGCCCCAGATTACACGGTTCGGGATGAGATCGAAGAGGGCAAGCGCCTCATCCGGGTGGTGAACGATTACAAACAGATCGTTTCTTTTCGGGAGACCTTCCTAGACCCCCACATCGAGCAAATCTTCCAGGCTGCGCTGGAAGAAATCCGACCCGATGTGATCCACTTCCAACACCTGATCGCGTTATCGGCGCGCCTGCCGGATGTAGCCGCGGCGCAGAACATCCCCTTCATCACCACCCTGCACGACTTCTGGGCGTTGTGTCAGCGCATCAATTTGTTCGACTGGCGCGATACCGTGTGTCCGGGTCCGCAACAGGGCGGCGATTGTTACATCTGCACGCGCGGAGGAGCGGAACAGCCGGGTTTGCCGCCCGCCCAATCCGCCCCGCTGAGACTATTCAAGCGCCTGGTCCCACCCGCGGGGCGGCGCCGGATCAGAGGCTGGTTCTTCCCCCGTCAAGAAGCCAGCCGGCAGCCGCCGGCGCTCGCCAGTTCCCGGCAGGTTTTCGAAGAACGCTATGCGGTTTTCAAGCGTTCCCTTCTGCTCAGCGCGGGGCTGCTGGCGCCCTCTGCCTACGTGCGCGAACAATACATCGCCAACGGGTATCCGCAAGAGATCGCCGTCTTGCCCCTGGGGATCAACCCGCCCGACCCAACCGAGCCAGCTTCGACCGGCGGACCGCTGGTTTTTGGCGCGATTGGATCGGTGATTCCCATCAAGGGCTTCGACCGGCTCATCCAGGCTTTCCGGGCTGTCCGCCAGGCGGATGTCCGGCTCCACATCTACGGTCGGCAGGACATCGCGCCAGCTTATATGGAGCGGCTCACCAAACTGATCGATCAGGACGAGCGCATTCGCTTTATGGGACCCTTTCCGCCTGACCAGCGCAGCCAGGTTTACCGGCAGATTGACGCGCTTGTGATCCCCTCCATCGTCCCCGAAACCTTTTCGCTGGTTGCCCGCGAAGCGCTGCTACACCACAAACCGGTCATCGCCTCGCGTCTGGGCGCGCTGGGCGAGGTCGTCAGCGACCGGCAAAACGGCTTCCTCTTCTCCTCCAATGACCCGGATGAGTTGACCCGCATTCTATCCAGCATCGCCGCAGACCCTGAAACGCTCCAGGCGTTGAAACTCCCTGGGCCGTTTCTCATCTATTCATTTACTGATCATTTGCAAAAGCTCGAGGAGCTTTATTCCCACCTGCACGATCGTTGATTGAGATTCCACGGGACGTTCGAGGCTGTCAGAAAAAGACAGCCTTGTGATGATCATTGCTCAACCGCCGCGCTGGCGAACCAGCTTGGTCAGCTCGGAAAGCGTGTCGAACGTCTCGGCATTTAGCTCGGTATCATCGATCCGCACGCCGAAGGTCTCCTCGATGAAGAGCGCCAGATCAACCAGGTGGAACGAGTCGATCAATCCACTGGAGATCAGCGGGTCATCCGTTCCAAGTTCGTACTTGGGGCGTTTGAGAACCTGACTGCGGATGTAATCGGAGAGGGCAGCTTCAATATCCATAATGCAGTTCCCTTTCTGCAGGGTTATTCAACTTCAATGTCATCTTCTTGCCCGAACTCGCGCAGGTATTTATCGCGGTTTACCGAGCGGGCGACCTTCCCGCTGGATGTCTTGAGCAGCCAGCGGCGGCTCACCAGCCGGACGTCGGAAAGCGCCACCTCGCTTTGCTGGACGACCCGTTTGCGCAGTTCCAGTTCCAGCGATTTATAACCCTGGGCAGCCAGACCGGCCTCGTCCACCTCGCAGACCATTACAATTTTCTCGGAACCGAGCTCGGCATCGTAAAGCCCAAAGGCGGCGCACCTGCCGGGGACAACCCCGGATATCTGGCTGGCGATCGCTTCCAAATCCTGGGGGTAGATGTTCTTGCCTCCGACGATGATCAGGTCCTTTTTGCGCCCGGTGACGAACAATTCGCCCTCAGCCAGGTAGCCCATATCTCCGGTGAAGTACCACCCGGAACGGATGGCTTCTTCGGTCAACTCGGGACGGCGGTAGTAACCGCTCAACATGCAATCGCTGCGCAGCGCAATCTCGCCCACCCGCCGCTCGGGGAGAATTTCGCCCCCTTCATCCACAATGCGGACCTGGGTTCCGTCGATCGGAAAACCACAGCTCACCATCGCGGTCGAACCGGGCGCGCCGGGCTCGACCGCGACCGCCCGCCGCTGCTCCTGAAGCTCACGCAAGCTGACCCAATCGGTGCGGGCGGGCGCGCCAACCGGGTTTTGAGTCACCGCAAAGGTGTTCTCCGCCATCGCATAACAGGTCGAGAGCATCTCACTCTTGACCCCATGCAGCGCCAGCTTGCTGGCAAAAACCGCGTGACTGTGCAAATAGACCGGCTCGGAGCAGTTGATGAACGCCCGCATGCTCGAAAGGTCCAACCCCTTGAGGTCCGGCTGGCGAATCACCCGCGCCATGTGATTGTAAGCAAAATTGGGCAGCCAGCAAAGCGTACCGCGCCATTGATGGATAGCCCACAAAAGGGTTTTCGGATCCACGACCCACTTGAAAGGCGACATCAAAACCAGCGGAACGCCGGCGACCAGCGGCATCACAAACCCGGCGATAAGACCCATGTCGTGATACAGCGGCAGCCAACTCACGATCACGTCCTGTGAATTGAGCTCGATTGCCCGGCTGTAGGCGCGAATCTGGTTAAGCACCGAACGGTGAGAGAGCGCCACCCCTTTCTGAAGCCCGGTTGTGCCGCTGCTGTGCTGTAAGAAGGCGATCTTCTCGGCGGAGAAGGACTGCCACGACTGCGCCGCGGACGGCTGACCTGAAGCCTGGATCACATCTGCCACGCTCATCACCTGGCAATCCGCGCCCGCCAGCAGGCTCTTCAAGCGTGGCTCGAATTCGGGATAGGTGATCACGGCGCGCGCCCGCGCATGGATCACCAGTTCGCGCACCCGCTCCAGGTAGATTTCGGGATCGAGCCGGTCGGTGAGAAAAGGGAAGATCGAGCCGATCGTGCCCAGGTACAGCGCGCCCCAAAAGGCAAACAGCAGCTCCGGTGAATGGCGCAGCACCAGGATGACCAGGTCCTCCGCTCCAATCCCGGCGCCGGCGAGCGCCCAGGCGTACTGCGAAGCCTGGCGATGAAATTCTCCGGCGCTGATCTCGAATTCCTCCCCTGTCTCGCCCAAGACAATCAAGGCGGTGCGCTCCGGCGTTTCAGCCGCCTGGCGCTGCACAGCCTGCGTCAGCGTTTCATAAGCCGCGATGTCCATCTTTGATCGGCGATCCTTCGCTCCAACTCTCGTGTAATTAGCCGATTTTATCATGACCCGCGCCTCCGCTCTGCGCCGCGAACGGTCCTGAACCCTATTGACTGGTCAGCCCTTTTTTTCCGTACTCCTGCTAAACCGCAACGGCGAACGCTTCCTGTCGCGCTGCCTCGAAGCCCTTTCCGCCCAGACTTATCGGGACTTCGAGTTGATCGTGCTGGACAACGCCTCGACCGACCGTTCGCTCGAGATCGTGCAGACGAATTATCCCGGCGCGCAGATCGTCCGCTTCGAGACGAATCTTGGTTTTGCCATCGCCAATAACCGCGGCGCAGCCCTCGCCCGCGGGGAATGGCTGGCTACGCTCAACAACGACGCGTTCCCCGAACCCGGCTGGCTCTCAGCCATGGCGCAGGCGATCCGTGCAAACCCGGAGGACACTTTCTTTAGCTCGCTGATCATCCAGGCTCAGCATCCGGAGTGCGTCCAGAGCAGCGGGGACGTGCTAAACATCAGCGGGCATGCCTGGTCTCGAGACAACCACACCCCCCTGAACCAGGCTTGCCGAGATTTTGGCGAAGTGTTCAGTCCCTGTGCAGCCGCAGCGGTCTACAACCGTGAGCGGTTCCTGGCAGCCGGCGGCTTTGACGAGTCCTTCGTAAGCCATCATGAGGATATCGACCTGGGGTTCCGCCTGCGCCTAATGGGCTGCCGCTGTCTGTACGTGCCCGCCGCGGTTGTCGCTCACATCGGTTCGGCGACCTACGGGGCGGAGAGCGACGCCACGGTGTACCAGGTTCAGCGCAATACGGTCTGGTGTTACTTTGCGAATATGCCGGGCTGGCTGTTCTGGAAGTATTTGCCGGCGCACCTGCTTGCGACCATTTTCTTTCTAGCTTATTACACGCTGCGCGGCCAGGCAAAGCCGGTCTGGAAAGCCAAGCTCGACGCCTATCGGGAACTCCCCAGGGCGCTCCGCCAGCGCAAAAGGGTTCAGACCGCCCGCCCGGCGACGGTGGAGCAGATTGAGCGGGCGCTCGACCGCCAACTTCTCAGCCCTTATCTGCGCGGCAGGCGTTTTTCGCGCCGCGCCCGCAATTGAATGACCCCCGACCGGCGCTCTGCCTACTGAAAATGGCATCTTTGAACTCCAGTCCCCCCAACCCGCGCTATCACGCCCCGCCTGGGGTGCGCCCGCACATCACCGGGCGCAGGATCATGCTCACGACTGCCCAGGGCTGGCAGGTGTGGATCGACCGGCGGGTGCTTGAGTTGTGGACTGTGGCTCAGGGGCGCACCCTGGAAGAGGTTCTCCAGACCTTTCAACCCAAAGACTGCACACAGACCCAGATGCGCGCCGGGCTGGCTTGTCTGGCGCAAGCGGATCTGCTAAGGCGAACCGACCCCTCACCGCCCACTCCCGTCTCTGCCCCGCCAGACTGCGGGCGGGTTTCGGCGATCCTGGTCGGATACAACAGCCGCCCCTGGCTGGAGGGCTGCCTCGCCAGCCTCGCGTCCCAATCCTGCCCGCCGGATGAGATCCTCTTCGCAGACAACGGACCGCAGGACGGATCCGCCGATTGGCTGCTGCGCAACTACCCGCAGGTTCGTCAGATTGATCTTGCCGGGCGAGGCTCGCTGGCGCGGGCGCTCAACACCGCGGTGCGAGCTGCCCAGGGCGATTACTTGCTGCTGCTCAACCCGGACGTATGCCTGCAACGCGACGCCCTGGCGCACATGATCGCCGCCGCCCGCAATCATCCAGACTGTGCGGCAGTCGCGCCAAAGCTGCGCCTGTTATCCGCGCCCGCGTTTCTAAACGGGTTGGGCAACCTCGTGGGTAAGTTTTCCTGGGGTACCGACCTCGGGCTCGGTCATCTGGATCTGGGTCAGTTCGACCATTGGGAAAAACTGCCGTCCGCCTGTTTTGCCGCGGCGCTGATCTCAAGCTGGGCGATCCAGGCGGTCGGTACGTTCGACGAAGGATTCCCGCTCTATTATGAGGACAGCGAATGGTGCTACCGCGCCCGCCTTTTGGGCTTTGACATCCGGGCGGCGCCGGACGCGCTGGCGGAACACGCGTTTGGCGCTTTGCCAGGCGAGCGCGCCGCGCTCAAACCCGAAAAGCTGCAACAGGTGACTTATGGACGCCTGCGCTGGATCACGCGCATCAATGGGCGGGGTTATTTTTGGGGTTTTTTATGCGCCTACTTGGCGGAAGATCTGATCAGGCTGGCGTTCTACCTGCTTCAGGGCAAATGGCGGTCGGTTCGGGCAGTTTGGCGCGGCTGGAGGGATTATCTGCGCGCGTTGAGCGCGCTTTTGCCCCAGCGCCGGATTTTGCAAGCCCGCCGCCGAATCACGGACAGACAGCTTTTCGAATTGCAGCGCGGCGCGCCCGTCCTGGCGGTCCGTGCAGGATATCCCCAGTTGACCTGGGATCGCATCGTCAGCGACTATCTCCCGTTGATCTGCACAAACCCAGACCTCGCCCTGCCCGAGATCGATCCGGGCTGTGAAATTCCTACCCCTGGGACGCTGAGGCGCCTCGTTCGCATCGTCAAAATCGAAGGGGTGGAGGCGCTGGTCTATTGGATTGGTAGAAATCTGGTCTGGCGTCTCATGCAGCCGTGAAAACCGCCGGTAAAGGTCGATGAAAATTGGGATTGACGCTACTCCGCTCCCGGCGCAGCCGTTCGGAGCTGGAAAATACATCATCGAGTTGATCCGCCATCTGCCCTTGCAAACCAGCGCGCATCGCTTTGTGGTCTTTGCCACGCCGGCGGGGCGGCGGCAGATTGGAGAACTCCCCACGCAGAACCTGGAATGGGTCGCTGCGCCGGATCTTGCGAGCCCTCTGCGCCTGGTCTGGGAACAGATCCGGCTGCCTGCGCTTGCCCGCCGCCACGGCCTTGATCTGCTCCATTCGCTGCACTACACCAGCCCTTATGCCCTGTCCTGTCCGTCGGTCGTGACTTTCCACGACATGACTTTCTTCCTCTTCCCGGAGCTGCACACACGACCCAAACGATTGCTTTTCCCGCGCCTGATCCGCCTGAGCGCGAGGCGGGCTGCGGCGTTGATCGCCAACTCCGCCAGCACCCGCCGCGACGCAATGCGCATCCTGGGTTTGCCGTCCGACCGCATCCATGTCACGCCGCTTGGCGTATCACAGGCGTTCCGACCCATCCGCGACCCGCAGGTCCTGGCGGATTACCGAAGCAGGTTCAGCTTGCCGGATGCATTCATCCTTTTTGTTGGGTTAATCGAACCGCGCAAGAACCTCCCGCTGCTGCTGAAGACTCATGCCCGCTTAGTTGAGCGTCCAGGTTTTCCCTCGCTGGTGTTGGCGGGAAAGAAGGGGTGGGGCAGCCGCCAGGTCGAACAGTTGATCAAGGCGCTGCATCTTCGGGACAAAGTGCATTTTGCGGGCTATTTTTCCGACGACGAGCTTCCAATCGTTTATAATCTCGCTCAGGCGCTGGTCTATCCATCGACGTATGAGGGCTTTGGTTTTCCACCAATGGAAGCCATGGCTTGCGGAACGCCCGTGATCGCAACGGATGTCGCAGCCTTAGCGGAGAACATCGGACCGGCGGGCTTGCTTATCCCTCCTTTGGACGAGCAAGCTCTGACGGATGCACTTCAAACCCTGCTAAACAACCCTGCTCTTCAGATGCGCCTGTCGCAGGCGGGGATCAAACGAGCCGCAGAATTTTCCTGGGAGCGCACTGCGCGGTTGACGTTACAGATCTATGAATCACTCGGCTGAGGACACCCTTAAACCGCGGCTCTCGGTGTGCATTGTCACATACGAAGCCAAAGACGTGCTCCGGGAATGCCTGCGCTCGCTGTATGCCAGCACCCACATCTCTTTCGAGGCGATCGTGGTAGACAACGGCTCGAAGGATGACGTCAGCGGAATGCTCCAGCAGGAATTTCCCCAGGTTCATTTCATTTGCAACCCCACCAACCTCGGCTACACCGTCCCCATGAACCAGGCGCTCAGACAGGCGCGCGGCGTGTATCTTTTACAGCTTAACCCCGACACCATCATCCTGCCCCAGGCGCTGGATCAACTGGTTCAATACATGGACAGCCACCCCGAAGTGGGAATCTGCGGACCTAAGGTGCTTAACCGCGATCGGACTGTCCAAAAATCCTGCCGGAGAGGCGAACCTACCCCCTGGGCGGTTGTGACCTATTTCTTGGGGCTCTCCGAACTTTTTCCAAAGAGCCGCCTGTTTGGACAGTATCAAATGAACTACATCAACGACGGACAGGTTCACAGCGTCGCCGGTGTATCCGGTTCGTGCATGTTGATGCGGCGTGAACTAATCGACCAGATAGGCTATCTGGATGAGAAATTCTTTGCGTACCAGGAAGACGCAGATTTCTGCTACCGAGCGCGCACAGCCGGCTGGGATGTGGTTTATTACCCCGAATCTCAGATCATTCATTACGGGGGGCTGGGAGGGTCACGCGTCGAACCCTACCGCTCGATCATTGCCTGGCATAAATCCTATTTTCACTACTATCGCAAACATCTTGCAAAACGCTATTTCTTTTTATTCAATTGGTTATACTATCTGGCGATGCTGCTCAAGTTGTGTCTGGCTTTGATGGTCAATTTCTTCAAAGGCGAATCGTTTGGAACGCGCAAACGATGACGCCAAACGACCTCGATAAAACGCTGATTGACGATCTGCGCACAGTCTATGTACACCAACACTGAGAGCATTTTCTTCATTTTCGAATATCTGCTGGTTTCATTGGTGATCTCGACGATTATGTCCTGGATCGGGATCAAGCTCGTCCGCCAGTTCAGTCTGTTCGACCGGCCCGGCAGCGCGCCGCACAAACAACACGACCGACCGATCCCAATTGCGGGGGGCGCCGCGCTGCTGCTCACCATTTTGTGCGGCGGCTGGGTGTTCGGCGTTTTCAACCACCCCGAACTGCGCGCCAGCCTGATCGCGGCGCTGCCCGTCTTCTTTTTCGGTCTCTGGGACGACTTCAAACCGATCACGCCTCTTCTAAAACTGGTAGGTCAAATCATTGCAGCCGGGCTGCTCATCGCGCTTGGCGTCTATATCCAGGTTTTCGAGACCCTCGCGGAGGTGTTTTTCTACACCTCCGGAGGGATTTACCTGTATCTCGATTGGTTCGTCACCGTGCTGTGGGTCGTGGGGATGACCAACGCGTTCAATTTTGTGGACAGCATGGACGGTCTGGCAATTGGGATTGGGGGTATGGCAGCCAGTTTTTTTATGCTCGTGACGCTGGATTCGGGTCAGTTCTGGCTGGCGCAATACAGCACCATCTTGATCGGCGCCTGTCTGGGGCTCTATTTCTTCAACGCGTATCCCGCCATACTTTTTCTAGGCGACTCCGGGGCGCAGCTTCTGGGGTTTTTGCTGGCAGTTCTAGCCATTCTATACGCTCCCCAGAACGCGGATCAGGCTTCCTCCTGGTTTGTGCCGATCATACTGCTCAGCGTGCCGATCTTTGACGCCTCGCTGGTGGTGATCTCGCGTCTGCGGCGAGGCCGCCCAGTCTACACCGCCGCGCTCGACCACACTTACCACCGTTTGCTGCGGCTGGGCTTGCACTCCAATCGGGCGGTGCTGGTCTTACATGGCGTCTCGTTGGCGCTTGGCTGCCTGGCGTTTATCTGCCTGGTCCAACCTCCCCTGATCGCCAACCTGATCTTCTTCAGCCTGCTTGCGCTTGGAATACTCACCCTGTGCTTCCTCGACCGCCGCTCAAATTGGGTATAATTCTCTGAATTTGAAAATAAGGCGTTTTGAACAGAGCAGTAGATTGGTCATTGCCTGATGAGATTTTATACGCCACCCGGAGCTGGCCCTGGATGGCGCTGTTTTGCCTTCTTGGCAGCCTGCTCGGCTGGGGCGTCTCGCTGATCTGGCCCACGCCCCACCGCGCCACGCGCGAGCTTTTCGTTGGTCTGAACGTTTATAACTCGCTCGAAGGTCAAAACCGCACGGAATACGCCGGCATCGAGATTGTCAACGCCAACGACTTTAAAAACTGGCAAATGGCTAGCCTGAACACCCTGATTCTCAAAGATGAAGTGATCGACGCAACCCTGACGCGGCTGCGCACGCTTGATCCTTACTGGGAGGGCGTAGACCGCACAGCCCTGGCTGATTCGCTCGATGTCTACTGGCGCAACGCCGGTAAGTGGCGCCTGGTAGCTGAAAACACGGACCCGCAGCGCGCCGAACAAGCGGTAATCGCCTGGGAGGCTGTAGTTGTGGAACGGGTGCATACTGCCGTACTGGCTTCGCAGCGCGCCATGGTTATCGACCTTCAGCTAAAAGCGATGGCTCAACAACGCCTCGCCTACCATTCACGGATCGAGCGCTTGCGCCAAGCGCAGGAAACCATGCAGCGCACGCTGCGCGACCTGGAAGCCCTGGCTGCCGACGCCCCGCTGGACCAGAACGAGCATTGGAAACTATGGCGCCAGTTGGGCCGGCTCGATCTCGGTCCAGCCTGGAAGGCGCTGCTAGACGCCTTTCCTCCCCACGCCTCTTCTACCGGGGTCTATCGCGATTGGCTGATGCAGGCGACCCCGCTGGTCGAAGCCGAAATTCTGGGCCTGGAAGAGCAGATCCGCCAACTCGATGAGCAGCAGCAAGAAGCCGCCGCGCAGTTTGCTCAAGCCTCCCAGGAGAGCCTGGGGCTTTCAGCCACCCTCGACGTAGACAAAATCTCCGAAACGCGCTTGCAGCAGTCTGTGGTCCGCCCAACCGGAACGCTGATGCTGGCAGGCAGCCTGCTGGGTCTGGTCGTTTGGTTTGCTTTCTGGCTGGGGGGCGTCAGCCTGAAAGGAAGCGCGTGAGATCGGACCAGCTCCGCTCCGTTGGAAAACTCATCGAGAGAGTTGCCTGGGCTGGCTTGCTGGTTGCCTTGCCGGTCACCAGCTTCCCCTACTTCCCGCGCGCCATCGGCGGTGAAGCGCTCGTGCGCCCTCTCTCACTGTACCCGCTCCTCGTTCTGATCCCTTTTTCGGTTCTGCCGCGCCTGGTCCGCAAACCGCTGCCGAAAAATCTGCTGGTTTTATTCTTGTTCGCGCTAGTCGCCCTGGTTTCCTCGGTGATCTCGCTCTTGCGCGGCATTGAACCTGCCCTGGGGATTTCGGTCGAATCGCGCGTTTTGCGCGGTTTGTTCACTCTAGCCATCGGCTGCGCCTTTTTCCTGGCAATCGCGCTGCTCCCTGAGAACCGCGCCGATCTGCGCTTTTCCCTGCGCTGGATCTACGCCGGCATTGCCATTGCGATGGCGTGGGGATCGCTCCAGGCGTACTACCTCATTTCTCCGACCTCCCAATACTTCGAGTTTCTGACCCGTCTGCAGAGCCGGGTGTCCATCCGGCGCTTGCTGTATGACCGCATCTCGGGCATGACCTACGAACCGCACTGGTTCGCCGAGCAGATCATCCTGCTGCTGCTGCCGTACACGCTGGCGGCGATCATGAACAACACCACCGTCTTTCGCTGGCGCTGGCGCCGCCTGACGATCGAATGGCTGCTTCTGGGTTGGGCGGTGATCCTGCTGCCGTTCACCTACTCGCGCGCCGGGCTGATGAACTTGATCCTGGTGGTCCTGATCGGGTTTGCGCTGTTCCATCCGCGCAACTCGTTTCACAACGGCGCTTTTCGCCTTGTCCTGGAGCGCGTCAACCTGAAGCGCGGATTCAGGAACGCCTTGTGGATCTTGATGATTCTGGTGATCATTTTCACCCCGATTTACCTGGTCGGCAGGCGCAACCCATTTTTTGCCCGCATTTGGAGCTATTGGAACAGCCCAGGCGCAACGTTTATGGGTTATATGAGTCATCTGGGCATGGACGCCCGGGTGACTTATGCCGAAGCCGCTTTCAACATCTACCAGGCTTACCCTCTGCTGGGGGTTGGGTTGGGGAATTACGCTTTCTACTTCGAAGAGATGCTGCCCTATCGCCCAATCTCTGATGTGACCGAAGTGCTTCTAATGATCACGCCTGAGCTCGGGCGCGACCGGCTGATCACCTCCAAGAATTTCTTCCTGCGCCTGCTCGCCGAAACGGGGATCATCGGTTGGATCCTGTTCACCGTCTTCATCATCATTAACCTGGGCTATGCCCTTTACCTTTGGCTTTCGCCAGATAAGGAATGGAAATATTGGGGCACAGCCAGCCTGTGCGGGCTGACCGCGTTTGGCTTATCCGCCCTTTCATTTGACTCCTTCGTCATCCCCGATATCTGGATTCTGCTCGGCTTCATCACCGCCGCCGCGCATTTAGCCGCCCGGGAAGCCGCCGCCTCACCCACCCTTCAAGCTAAAACTCAAGAAGACTCTTATGATTCGACATTGGAACTTGCGCGACGAACTCTATAAGCTGTTTCACCGCTGGTCAGCCATGCTGGCAGCGCTGGCTCTCGGCGCTCTATTGGGATGGGGGTTGTCCTTCGTCTGGCCCACCCATTACCGCGCCGACAGCCGCATCTACATCGCTCTCAATCCTTACCGGATGTACTCGGACACAATCTTCAAAGCGCTCGCCAATCCGAAATACTCTAACCTGGACAATTATCACTACTGGCAGATGTCGCAGCTTGAAGCCGCCATTTATCTGGATCGCTTTGTCCAGCCGGCGCTCGAGCGGCTGCGCGCCCTGGATCCCTATTGGAATTCGGTCAACCAGGACCAGTTCCGGCGTATGCTGGACTCGGAATGGCGCTCGACCGGCAACTGGGACTTGATCGCCAACCACCCTATCAAGCAGCGCGCCCGCCAGGCCGCCACAGCCTGGAGCGAGGTCGTCGTCGAACAGGTGGGTCTGGCTGTCGAAGCTGCCCGCCAAACCTTCATGATCGACCAGGAACTGCAAGCCGTCCAGAACGCCAAGCTCGCGGCTGATCTGCGGATCCACGACCTGCAGGCGACCCAGCAGGCTTTGCAAGGCTGGCGGTCTGAAGCCGGCGCGCTTGCGGACGAACCCTTAACCCCGCAGCAGCGCTGGCGCTTGCTGGCGCTCGTTTCCTCTCCGGCGAGCTTCACGCCGGCGTGGACCGCCCTGCTGGACGCCCAACCCGCCGCTGACGCGCCCCCCGCTGCCTATCTGAATTGGATCGATCAAATCGAGCCGCTGCTCGAAACGGAGATCGCCGCCCTGCAAGACCAGGTCAGCCAGCTCTCCACCCGGCAGAGCGAGCTGACCCGCCAGTTCACCGCCGCATCGCAAGACAGCCTCAGTTTCTCGCCCAACATCGAGATCGAGCGCAAGCAGGACTTAAACGTCCGCCAGATCCGCCCGAGCTCGACCTTTATTCTGGTTGGCGGCTTGATCGGGGTTTTAACCTGGCTCTTAATCCAATTGATTATCATTTCACATTCGTGGAGAGATTTTTGAGCAGCCTCAATTGGAAGCGGATTTACACCGCGCTGACCCGCCTCGCCTGGATTTTGTTTTTCGTCAGCCTGCCGGTGACCAGTTTCCCGTTCTTCCCGCCGGGGATTGGCGGTCGCACGCTAGTCCGCCCGCTCGCAATCTACCCTCTGGCGGTTCTGCTCGTGCTGCTCATTGTTCCGCGCCTGTTTCGCCGTCCGCTGCCGCGCACCTTCCTGCCGCTGTTGGCGTTTGTGCTGATCGCCTTGATTGGATCAATGTTTGCGTTCACCTCCGACCTCGACGCTTTCCGGGGCGTCACGCCGGTCTCGCGCCTGGTGCGCAACCTGGTCACCCTTGGACTGGGCGTCTCATTCTATTTCACGACGGTCTTGCTGCACGAGAACTGGGACGATCTGAAATTCTCGCTGCGCTGGCTGTATGCGGGCATGGGGTTGGCGCTGTTGTGGGGCAGCCTGCAAATTCCAATCGTGATCCACTATCACCCGGTTTACTATCGCATTGCGAATACGCTGCAACAGCTTGTTTCGACCCGCAAGCTTTTCACTGCCCGCATCTCGGGGCTCACCTTTGAGCCAAAATGGTTCGCCGAACAGATCTGTTTCCTGCTTCTGCCCTGGTTGATCGCCTCGGTGCTTGAAGATCGCAGCGTATTTCCGTGGCGCTGGCGCCGGTTGACGGTCGAATGGGGGCTGCTCGTCTGGTCGGTGATCGTGCTGATCTTCACTTTTTCGCGCACCGGCATTTTCCTGCTGGTTTTACTGGTTGTCGTGGGCTTTATCCTCTACCGCCGGCAGGTCCATAAAAACCACCCCGCCTCTCCCAAACCGCTACGCCGCAGGATCCTGGAGGTGTCTTCGTTCGTCTTGATAGTGCTGGCGGTGGTTTTTGTCGCGGGTTCACAAAACGCTTATTTCTCGCGTTTATGGCGGTATTGGACCGAAGCCCGCAGCCGCAACCGCAGCTATCTCGAGTTTATTGCCGTGGAGCAGCGCTTCGTGTATTGGACGACCGCCTTGCGCATCTTTGAAGAGGACCCGTGGCTCGGAGTGGGCTTGGGCAACTATGCCTTTTATTTCGACGACAACCTGCCAAACCAGCCCTGGGATACGAACAAAGAGATCGTACGCCAGATCACGCCCGAGGAAGGTCGCGACCGTTTGATTACCCCGAAAAACCTGGTAGCCCGGCTGATCGCGGAAACCGGCGTCTTTGGGACGGGCAGCTTTCTGTTTTTCATCCTGGCGGTCGTCGGCTGTGCGATTTATCTCTGGTTTTCTACTCAAAGCGAACAGAAATACTGGGGGCTGGCGGCTTTTCTAGCTTTGATTGTGTTTGCCTTCCTGATCTTTTCGTTCGATTCGTTCGCCTTGCCAAACATGTGGGTGGTTTTCGGGCTGATCACGGCTGCCGCCCACCTGCCCGATCCCCTCTCAGAGGCGGTCGGCGTCCGCGCTGATCCGATAGCTGCCGCCGCCGGGCTTGGAGGCGCCTCTACGGAGCCGCGCCTCACATGAGCCTTTCCTTATCTCGTTCTTTACCCGTTTGAAAGAAGATTAATGAAAAACTCCAAACCTTTTTTGATCGCAATTCTGGTTTTCCTAGCTATACTGATCCTGTGCTGCTGTCTCGCGCTGGGGGTCGCAGGCTTGTCCTTTATAACGGCTTCGCAACGGACTGTCATTCAACCAACTTATTCAGAGCCCACTCGCGCAGCGCAACAGCCCACAACCGCCAGTCCATCCACCGCCCCGCCAACGCGCGAGTCCAGCCTACCTACGCAGAGCGCAGCATCAGCGCCGGAGGAGCCGGCGCCCGCCGAACCGGGTCCGGTCCTGCCCGCCCCGGCGCCGCTCCCTGGAAACCTTGCCGAGACCCTCGACACGCTCGAAACAACGATCGTTCCGGTCAACGACCCCATCGAGTTGGCTGAGCGGCTGGAGGGCAAACAGAATCTGCCAACCCAACTGGAATTTCCGGTCAAGCTCTATCGGGTGGGGGATCGGGAAACTTTCTGGGTCACCGACTCGGACACCAATCAGAACACCGAGGTGGCTGCCACCCTGCAATTCGTCACCGACCACGTCTATTTTTGGATCCAGAACGGTGTGCAATATAACAAAAACCACCTCAAAGCCCTGGCGGAGACCTTCGAAAACGAAATTTACCCAACCAACCGCGAGTTCTTCGGCAGCGAGTGGACCCCCGGCGTGGACGCCGACCCGCACCTGTTCATCCTGTATGCCAGAGGTTTGGGCGGATCGGTGGCGGGCTATTTCTCCTCGGCTGACGAATATCTGCCAGGCGTGCGCGAATACACCAACGGTCATGAAATGTTCCTGCTAAGCGCCGATCACGTGCGCTTCGATGAGCAATTCGCCTACAGCGTGCTGGCGCACGAATTCCAGCACATGATCCACTGGTACCGCGACCGCAACGAGGAAACCTGGTTGAACGAAGGCGCCGCAGACCTGGCAGCTTTTCTAAACGGGTACTCTATCGGCGGTCACGACTGGCTCTACGCCGCTAACCCGGATCTGCAGCTCAACGATTGGCCCAGCAATGCCACTTCCAGCGCCAGTCATTACGGCGCGGCGTTCCTGTATATGGCTTATTTCCTGGATCGTTTTGGCGAAGAAGCCACCAAGGCGCTCGTCGCCGACCCCGCAAACGGCTTGGTGAGCATCGACAACGTCCTGGAAGGCTTAGATATCCGCGATCCGCTCACCGGCAATCTGATTGGCGCGGATGATTTATTCGTCGATTGGACCATCGCCAACTTTATCCAGGACAAACGGGTTGGCGATGGGCGGTATATCTACAAGAACTATCCTTCCGCGCCCCGAATCGAGCAGCCTTCGTACACAATATCCCGCTGCCCCACCGAACTGGATGCGCCTATCGTTCACCAATACGGCGTGAATTACATCCAAATCACCTGCAAGGGCGCAAACCTGATCCAGTTCGAGGGGGCGTCTGAAGTGAACGTCTTACCGGCAGATCCATACTCGGGCAATTATGCCTATTATTCCAACCGCGGCGATGAATCCCACATGACCCTCTCCCGCACGTTCGATTTCAGCGATTACAGCGGCGCGCTGACGCTCAGCTATTGGACCTGGTATGACATAGAGCAGGACTACGACTACCTGTACCTGACCGCCTCCACCGACGGCAAGACCTGGCAGATCCTGACCACCCCTTCAGGGACTGTCGAAGATCCCTCCGGCAACAGCTATGGCTGGGCATACAACGGCGAGAGCGGCGGAGGACCGCGCTGGATCCAGGAAGAAGTCGACCTCTCGCAGTTTGCCGGAAAGCAGGTACAGCTTCGTTTCGAATATGTAACCGATGCCGCCGTCAATGGCGAAGGTTTCTTACTCGACGATCTCTCGATCCCCCAAATTGGCTTTTTCGATGATTTTGAGGCGTCCGACCCCGCCTGGGAGGCGGAAGGTTTTGTGCGCATCCAGAACCAGCTCGCTCAAACCTACCGCCTGGCGCTCATCCGCCGCGGCAAAGATACCACGGTCGAAATCCTGTCAGTCCCGGCGGACAACCAGCTGCAGATACCGATTGAGATCGGCGGCGATGTGAACGAGGTGATCCTGGTAGTCTCAGGCGCCACCCGTTTCACGCGCCAGCAGTCCCCTTACTCGCTCAGCGTTGTTCCACGCTGAAATATAAGTTTGACAACGAAAACTGCGCCGGACGGAGCCTGCTCCCCGGCGCAGTTTTTATTTAAGGTCGGGCAACAATTCTCTACACCCCGCCCTGCGCGGCTAGCGTGGAGCGCGCATCTGATTTAGCTGGTTTTCCAACTCCGCCCGCCGTTCCACCGCCGCCTGGCTGACCTCGTCCTGAACGCGCTTGACCTCGGATTGAAGGCGGGAGCGCAACTCCTCGCCGGAGGAGGGACTTGCCAGCAGCGCCACTGCGGCGCCCAACAGACCTCCGATCACGAAACCCTCAATGAAGCGAACAATTTTCATAGCCACTGACCTCCTTCCTCATCGGTGAAATTATAACAAGAATCAGCTTCTACCGCCGCAATCGCTCGATGTGAATGCGGGATTTTCTAGAGTATACTTCTAGAGATTTAGCATCAGCGCCCAAATTCGCATACGACCCTCAGCCTGACCCGAACTGTCGACCATGTCCCTGCTTGAATACCTTACCCGTCTTGAAATGCGCCGCGGTCTGCGGCGGATCAGCGCGCCCATCTCGAAGACTTATGAAATCGCGGCGGTGCTCAAACAGCTTGAACCTCAACCGGTCCTGTTCGAGCAGGTGCGCGAATCGCCGTTCCGGGTGGCGGGAAACCTGTTTTGCGGCAAACCTGCCTTCGCAGATTATTTCGAGATTCCGGTTACCCAAATCATCCCCTTTATGACCCGGGCAATCGCAAACCGCGCACCCTGTCCGGTCGTCGAGCGGGCGCCGTGCCAGGAAGTCGTGATCGACCCGCCGGACCTCGATTTGCTGCCCATCCTGCGCCACTGTGAGCAAGACGGCGGCAACTACATCTCTTCGGGGGTGGTGATCGCCCGCCACCCGGTTTACGGTCAGAACGCCGATTTCCACCGCTGTATGCAGTTTTCGCCCAACCAGATGGCAATGCGCATCGTGCGCTCACGCCATTTCGACACCTTCCTGCGCGACCTGGAGACGCTGGATGTGGCGGTCTGCATCGGCAACCCGCCCAATGTGCTGGCTGCCGCCGCCACCTCGATCGAGATCGGGGTGGACGAGCTCGAGATTGCCAACGCCATGCAGCCGCTCGAGGTGGTGCGCGCCAAAACAGTCGATCTGCTCGTCCCCGCCGAGGCGGAATTTGTGCTGGAGGGCACGGTTTATCTCAACCGCTTACACGCCGAAGGTCCCTTTGTCGATTTAACCGAGACCTATGACATCGTGCGCCATGAACCGGTCCTGGAGATCAAAGCCATCACCCACCGCCGGGATGCTATCTGGCAGGCGCTGCTTCCGGGCGCGCTCGAACACAAGCTGCTGATGGGCATGCCGCGCGAGCCGACTATCTTCCAAAAAGTCAATGAGGTCACGCGCTGCCTGGACGTCAATGTGAACCCGGGCGGCTGTTCTTGGCTGCACGCAATCGTCCAGATCGACAAGCAGCATGAAGACGACGGGATGAAAGCCATCCAGGCGGCTTTCGCCGGTCATCGCTCGTGCAAGCACGTGTTCGTGGTCGATCCAGACATCGACATCTACGACCCGCTCGCAGTCGAATGGGCGATGGCGACCCGCTTTCAAGGCGACCGCTGCATGCACGTTTTCGACAAATCCCCCGGTTCGAGCCTCGATCCCTCCGCCAGCTCGGACGACCACGCCACGACCCGGGTGGGCTTTGACCTGACAAAACCCCTCGACCCGCGCGGCAAGTCCTTTGACAAAGCGCCTTTCCCGCAGGTGGACCTGCAGCGCTTTCTGCCGGATTGGGACGGCTAAATGGAACTGACCCATGAAGAAAGCCAAATGCTGGACGGACGCCAGGGTCGGGCTGTGCGCAAGTCAATGGAGATTCTGGCGGCGTTGGGCGAAATCTACGGCGCCAAGCGGCTGGTTCCGGTCAGCTCGGTTCAGATCGCCGGCGTGAGTTACGATAACCTGGGCGAAGCGGGGCTGCAATTTCTCGAAGAGATGGCTGAAAACGGTGGGCGGGTACGCGTGCTGACCACGCTCAACCCGGCTGGGATGGATATCGAAAACTGGCAGGTGCTTGGGATCGCGCCGGAGTTTGCCCGCCAGCAGCAGCGCGTGCTGGCGGCTTTTCAGCGCATGGGCGTCACCGTCACCTGCACCTGCACGCCGTACCTGTCGGGCAACTTGCCGCAGTTCGGTCAGCACATCGCCTGGGCTGAGAGCAGCGCGGTGTGCTACGCCAACTCCGTCATCGGGGCGCGCACCAATCGGGAAGGCGGACCGAGCGCGCTGGCGGCGGCGCTAACCGGGCGCACGCCCGCTTACGGTTATCATCTGGACGAGGCGCGCCAGCCCGACCTGCACGTCGGGGTCGCGGCGCGGGTACAGGGTTCGTTCCAGTTTGGCGCGCTCGGGAAAACGATCGGCGAGGCGATGCAAGCCGCCGGCAAACCCGGCGCGGTCTACATCAGCGGCGTCACGAGCGCCTCGCTCGAGGAACTCAAATCCTTCTGCGCCAGCCTGGCTACTTACGGCGGCGCGGCGCTCTTTCACATGCCCGGGCTAACCCCCGAGGCGGCGAGCTGCACGCCGCCCGAGCAAACCGTCCAGATCGATCAGCGGGCGCTGGATCGAGCGGTGGAAACCTTGAACGACGCCGCCCCCGCCGAGGTCGATTTTGTAAGCCTGGGCTGCCCGCACTTGACGATCCAGGAAATCGCCCGCCTGGCAGAATTGCTCGAGGGTCGCCAGGTGCGGCGCGAGTTCTGGATTACCACCGCCCGCCCCATCAAACAGATCGCCGACCGCATGGGCTACACCCGCGTCATCGAAGCCAGCGGCGTGAAGTTCGCGGTCGATACCTGCTGCGTGGTCGCGCCGATCCAGGGTCGTTTCCGGGCGCTCGCCACTGACAGCGCCAAAGCCTGTTATTACGCGTTCGCAAAGAACCGGTTCAAGACCCGCTTTCAGTCCTTCGATGAGACGGTTGCGATCGCGCTCGAGGAACCGCGCAACAAAGGGTGATCGAATGAGCGAAGCCCGACCGCCGGAACCCCTGAAACTGCAAGGTCGCAAGATCTATCACGGCTGCGTGGAGGGCGAAGCCCTGGTCGCTGGGCAGGGGCTGTCTTTCTTTGGCGGCGTCGATCCAGAGAGCGGGCGCGTGGTCGAGCGCGGTCACGAGCTCGAAGGCTTATCGGTTGCCGGAAAGGTGCTGGTCTTTCCAACGGGAAAGGGCTCTACGGTGGGTTCCTACACCCTTTACCGGCTCAAACACGCCGGCGCCGCGCCGCTGGCGATCGTCAACGCAAACTGTGAAACCATCATCGCCGTCGGCTGCATCATCGCCGAGATCCCCTGTGTGGATCAGATCGAGCTGGGCAAGCTGAAAAGCGGTCAGATACTGCGGGTCGACGGCGCGCGCGGCACGGTTGAAATCCTCACTTAGCTGCGGCAACTGTCACGCGGCTGCCCGGCGTGGAGGCGGGAAGGAGCCGGTGCAGGGGGTGGGACTCAGCTAATCCTCAAGCTATTGCGTTTTCCTTTTTATTCGTTTTCTTAACCCGTTTTCTCCTACTGCGACCACCAGGTCGGCTGGCGTTCCCAGCGATGCGGGCGCAGCGCCTGGTGCAGTTCGTCGGGCAGCGGACCCAGGTCGCTGGCGGCAATGTTGGACCGCACATGGCGTTCTTTGCGCATTCCGGGGATAATCGTGCTCACCGTGGGTTCGTTGAGGATAAACCGCAGCGCCATCTCCGGCATGCTCATCCCGGCGGGGATCAAGGGGCGCAGCAGTTCTGCCCGCTCCACGCTGGCTTTCAGGTTCTCCGCCACAAAATAGGTGCTGCGCCAATCGTCCTCTGACCAGGCGCTTTCCAGCGTGAGCGTGCCAGTCAAAGTGCCCTCGTCAAAGGGCACGCGCGCGATCACGGCAACGTCCATCTCACGGCAAGCCGGGAAGAGTTCGTCTTCGGGGTTCTGGTCGAAGATGTTATAGATCACCTGGACCGCGTCGACCATGCCGCTGCGCACTGCCCGCACGCCGTTCCAGGGCTCCCAGCGGTTGATGCTGATCCCGATTGCGCCGATGAGACCGGCGCGGCGCAGCTCGTCCATCTTGGTAAACCAACGCTCATCCTCAACCCAGGCGTCTTCCCAGACGTGAAACTGCATCAGATCCAGCGATTCCAAACCGGTGTTCTCCAGGCTGCGGTGCACATATTCTTCGATATAATCGGGAGGGAAAGTCTCGTCCAGGCTGAAGCCGCGCTGGCTGGGCCAGATGCGGTTCTTGGGCGGGATCTTGCTGGCGGTATAGAGGCGTTTGTGCGGGTTGGCGCGCGCCGCCTGCCCCAGTAAGCCTTCGCTGTGTCCTTCGCCATATGCCCAGGCGGTATCGAAGAAATTACAGCCCAGGTCGATGGCAAGCTGGAGGGAAGCGAGCGATTCGGCGTCATCCGATCCGGTCCACTCCCCCATGCCCCACATGCCATAGCCGATCTCGCTGACCTGCCAGCCGGTGCGCCCGAAGCGTCGATATTTCATATGCATTCCTCCTTTTTTAAAGTAGATGAGACGATGCAAATTATAACGGCTATCTTCCACCTGAAGCTGGTTTGGGGGACTGTCTGCGCAGGGTCGAGATGCGCGCAACCGATTGACGTTTACGGCTCAAGGGGTTAATATTTTGCCCATGCACACTCCTTCAGGCGAAAGACTGGCGCGGCGATTGATCAACTTGTTATTGCGTCTGACCACGCGGATCGAGGTCTTCGGGATAGAAAACCTCCCGACCCACGGCAGCTTTGTGGCGGCGTCCAACCACATCGGGCGATTGGATGTGCTGCTGGTCTATCGCTATACAGACCGGGCGGACATCATCGTGCTCGTAGCGGAAAAATACGCCAGGTACCCCCTGGCGCGCTGGTTCGTGCGCCAGCTAAATGCAATCTTCATCGACCGGTTCAACGCGGATTTCACGGTGCTGCGCGAAATACTGAGGCGCTTGAAAGGGGGCGGCGCGCTGGTGCTGGCGCCGGAAGGCACGCGCAGCCCAACCGCAGCGCTGCAAGAAGCCTGGTCGGGTGCGGGATACATCGCGCTCAAAGCCGGGGCGCCGGTGCTGCCGGTCGGGATGGCTGGCTCGGAGGACCGCCTGTTTTTCGCTAATCTGAAGCGGCTGCGCCGCACACCGGTGACGGTGCGGATTGGGAAACCGTTTCTACTCGATAAGGCGGCGGGTCAGGACCGCGAGGCGGCGCTGCAGACAGCCACCGATGAGATCATGTGCCGCATTGCCGCGCTGCTGCCGCCCGAATATCGCGGCGTCTATGCGGATCATCCCCGCCTGCAGGAGTTGCTCCAGGCGGATGAGGGGAAAGATGCGTGAGGGCGAGTATGCCCGGTGTTTCTATCGTTAGGGAGCCAGCCAGGATTTTCAGGCACGCCCCGGCGGTCTGTATCGGCGGTTGGCGCATCGTCGAAAGAGGCTGGTCAATGCTCTTCCTGTCTGTGTTTCTTGGCGTGTCTACCGCTGGGATTAAACCATCGGGTGCTTAGATTGTGTAATATAATTCCGGAATTATTGCAACACCCAACCCAAGATTAGAGGACAGCAGAGCATTCTCAAACGGTTCGGATCTATGCGGTGACCGTGTTGTTATCGATATGCTAATCCGGAGCGTTAATATCGCCGGGCAGCCCATCATTGCTAGGGAGTAAACATGGACACATTACTTGTTTCTCTGTTACCCTTGATCATCGGCAGCGCCATCGTGCCGGTGCACATCATTATCATTATCTTGCTGCTCAAAAACCCCAGGCTGCCGGTGCTCAAGGCGACCGCTTATTTAGTCGGGATGACTGCTCTGCGCCTGTTACAGGGCTTAGTTTTTGGCTTGATCCTGACGGACAGCGTCGCTGCTACAACCGAAGAAGGCAGCGGAAAGAGCCCGATCGTCCTGACCCTTTTACTGGTTCTGGGCGTATTGTTGTTAATTTCCGCCTTCCGTAAGTGGCGCAAAGAGGACGACCCCGACGACCCGCCGCCCAAATGGCTGACGATGATCGATAGCCTGACGCCGTTGAAGGCTTTTGGGATGGGCTTTGGCTTGGCTTTGATCGCGCCCAAGCTCTGGGTTTTCACTCTCAGCGCCGTCGGCGTGATCAGCGAGGCGCGGTTGGGGCAGCCGACCAGCACGGTGGCTTTCTTGCTTTTCGTGCTCCTGGCTCAATCTCTAATGCTGCTGCTCATCCTTGTCCGGGGCATCCTGCCCAAACATTCGGAAAACCTGCTGGATCAGATCTCGGTCTGGTTAACCCGCTACAACCGTCAGATCATAATCACCGTTTCACTGGTCTTTGGCTTGTTGTTCCTGTATCAGGGTGCCAGCGGGTTGTTAAGCCTGAGAGGTTAAGCTGCTGGGAAAAACAAAATCCACTATCTTGGACATTATGCCCACCGGCTGCCTCAATCAATCAGCCTGCTGGTCTTCAGCGGCTTCTGCTTGATCACCAAAAAGAACATAACGGACAAAAAACAGATCGCACCGTATGACTCCTGGAAATCATCAAGCACTGCGGAGGCGGTGGTGAAGCAAAACACCCGCCTGCTTCAGCTAAGGTTGGACGGCGACGACCTTTATTAGCCCGCGCAGCGCCTGCAGGAGAAAGATCGTCAACGGCTGATCCTTGGTTGACTGACCGCTTGCATTAACTTCGGGCTAGGGGCGGGGATAGATAAATGTTTATTGCAGCTATTCTGCTATCTCACGAACGTTTCCAGCAGATATGCTATCGGTAGCGAGTTTGCCGATAATTTGCCTAACTGGATCGCTCATCGTAAAGTCCCATATCAACGCGATATTTCTCGCGAATTTCACCCAGGCTGACTATACGTTCATTTTCTTGTAAATACCAGTGTTCCCAACCGTTACAGGGTGCATTATTCATGTAATGGCGCCCCGCCTTGTGAATACTTCCTTCAAAGCCGTCTGCGGTGCGCAGCCGCGCATCAGATTTGATCGTGGCGAAGCGGGACCTGTCTTTGGAAAAATACAACTTCTGACCAGGCTGCAAATACCCGTTTTCAACTAAAGCAGAAAATTCGACTTTGGGCGCGGTTTTGGCTTTGCTCTTCACATCGAACGTCTCAACGTCGAACATTTCCGGTTGATTGGCGTCTATCCGCTTTCTGGCAACTTCGATGTATTTACGCTCTCTCTCGATACCGATCCAATTCCTGTGAAGGCGTTTTGCAACTGCGCCCGTCGTGCCGCTGCCAAAAAACGGGTCGAGCACGATATCACCTGGATTGCTCGAGGATAAAATCACCCGATACAACACCGATTCGGGCTTTTGGGTCGAATGGGCTTTATCGCCATTGGCGTCCTTTACTCTTTCCGCGCCTGTGGCTAATGATGCAAGCCACCAATCCGAGCGCATTTGCGTCTCATCGTTCAAACCTTTCATCGCGTAATGATTGAACGTGTATTTTGCGCCTTTTCCCGTGCTAGCCCAAATCAAGGTTTCGTGAGCGTTTGTAAACCGGACCCCGCGAAAATTGGGCATAGGGTTAGTCTTGATCCAGATAACATCATTGAGGATCCAAAATCCTAAGTCTTGCAGGATTGCGCCGACTCGAAAAATATTGTGGTAAGAGCCGATCACCCAAAGTGAACCCGTGGGTTTCAAAACCCTTTTACACGCAGCCAGCCACCCCCTGGTAAATTCATCGTATGCCTGCATCGACTCGAACTTATCCCAGTGGTCATCCACTGCGTCCACTTTGGTCATGTTTGGACGGTGCAGCTCGTTTCGTAACTGCAAATTGTAGGGCGGATCGGCAAAAATCAAGTCGATAGATTTTTCAGGCAGAGCGTTGAGATGCTCTATACAATCGCCTTCAATAATCTGATTCAAGGGCAGTTGCATGGTTCTTTATCTCCACCAGGGGTACAAGACCATAAATATTCCAAAACCAAGCATTATGGCGAAAATGCGCCCAATCTTTTATAGTCCTGCCAACCATTATATACCGATAAGGTTGGGTTGGTTAAACATGCCTGAGCTGCGCCGATTTTACAATTTAAGGGTGGAGCGTGAGCATCAGAGTCATCAGAATACAACCCGAATCTGGTATAACATAGCCCATGAACCGGGGTTCGGGGCAGCGCATCACGGTCTTTGCCGCCGGCTCACGCGGCGATGTCCAGCCGTGTGTCGTGTTGGGCAAGGCGCTGCGGCGCGCTGGTTATGATGTTTTACTGGCTGCTCCCGAGAATTTTGCCAGCTTCGCTCAAGAAAACAACCTGAACTTTCACCCGCTGCGGGGTGATGTCCAGTCGATCATGGCTGGCGAGACCGGGCGCAAATTCATGGAATCGGGCAGCGCCAACCCTATCCGCTCCATTCGCGCCATGCGCGCCATGCTCGAACCGGTCGCGCTCCGCATGGCGGAAGATGCCTGCGATGCCTGCCAGGGCGCTGCCGCGTTGATCGCTTTGGCGGTATTCGCGCCATTCACAAAGTCGATTGCAGAAATTCGAGACCTCCCGCTGATCCACGTGGAGCCAACTCCCCTGCTTCCGACCCGCGCTTTTCCAGCTCCAGGCTGGCTGGTGCAGCGCAGCCTCGGCGGGCTGCACAATCGTCTGGCGGGGATTGCCATGCTGCAGGTGATCTGGCAATGGTATCGGGGTCCGGTGAACAGCTTTCGGCGGCGCTATGGGCTAGCCGCTTATTCCGCCGCGGATTTCCACAAGATTCTGCGCTCGACGCCGCTGCTTGGCGCATACAGCTCTCATGTAATTCATCAGCCGCCGGACTGGCCCCAAAGTGTGCGCATCACCGGTTACTGGCTGCCGGACGACAGCCCGGGGTGGCAGCCTGCGCCAGAGCTGGAGGCGTTCCTGGAAGCTGGCGAACCGCCCGTCTATGTGGGGTTTGGCAGCATGTCGGGGCAGAACCCGGAGCGGCTGGCAAAAATTGTGCTCGAGGCGCTGGCAAAAACCGGGCGGCGCGGACTGCTGCTGACGGGCTGGGGCGGGATGCGCGCAGTCGCTGTACCGAAGCGCGTGCTAGTGATCGATTCCGCGCCCCACGGCTGGTTGTTCCCGCGCATGGCGGCGGTGGTGCATCACGGCGGCGCGGGGACGACTGCAGAAGGTCTGCGCGCCGGCGCGCCCTCGGTGATCTTGCCGTTTATGATGGACCAACCCTTTTGGGGAGAGCGCGTCCGCGCGCTGGGGGTGGGACCGGAACCGATCCCAATGAAAAAACTGACCGCCGAGAGGCTGGCAAACGCGATCGAGGCGGCAGTCTCGCAGCCAGAGATTAAACGGCGGGCTGCCAGTTTGGGGGAGGCGATCCGCGCTGAGGACGGCGTTGGAAATGCGATAGAAATCCTACGCGAGTGCCTGGGAGCATGAGCAATGAGCAAAGAAAACGAGGGCTACACAATTCAGCCTTACCCCAAGATCCGGCGCCTGATGGTGGACGGCGGGCGCATGGGGCGCCAGAAGCATATCATCCACGGGTTGGTGGAATTTGACGTAACCCAGGCGCGCCAGGCGATTCGCGAATACAAAGCGCGCCGTGGCGAGACCCTCTCCTTCACGGCGTTCGTGCTTGCCTGCCTCGGGAAAGCGCTCGAGACGAACAAGTCCATGCACGCCTGCCGCAACTGGCGCGGTCAGCTCGTGATCTTTGACGAAGTGGATGTGAGCACGCTCTTCGAGGTCGAAGTGGAGGGGCGCAAGCTGATCCGACCCCACATCATCCGAGCAGTAAACAAGAAGCCGCTGCGCGAGCTGCACGCGGAAATCCGCGCCTTCCAAGCCGGACATGCAGCCAGCCAGGAAGCGCAGTTCATCGGCTGGTTTGTGCAGTTGCCTGGAATCGTCAGGCGCTTGTTTTATGGGATACTTTTCAAGAACCCGCGCTGGTTGAAGGAGTATTTCGGCACGGTGATCGTAACGGCAATCGGAATGTTTGGCAGCGGAGCAGGTTGGGGGATACCCGTACCGAACCACACGCTCCAGGTCACCCTGGGCGGCATTGCCGAGAAGCCGGGCGTGGTGGAAGGTCGGATCGAGATCCGCGAGTACCTGAGCGTTACGATCAGCGTCGATCACGACATCGTCGATGGCGCACCGGCAGCGCGCTTCACCCAGCAGTTGAGGGAACTGATCGAGAGTGGATATGAGCTGGGTGACTAAAAAAGACGCTGCAAAACGCCCGTAGAAATCATCCAAAGTCGAGCGGCTGAAGGCGCGCCGGTAAGCGCCTGCTTCATACTCAGCCGCCGGGCTGGCACGAAAGCCGGCTAATCTGGCTTGCGGGCAGTGAGGCGGGCGCTAAACACCGTCTGGTAGAGATTCTCGTCGGCAGCGACCTCTTGCTGCAAAGCCGTGTCAAGTGATTTCACAGCCTCGTCAACCGTCTCGCGTGGCAGGTATACCGGGGTGAGTTGAATATCGATAAAACCAGCCTCCTGGATGAAGCGAATATATTCCTGTTTGTCTGGCGCTCCAGCGACGCAGCCCGCCCACTCGCTCAGGCTGGATTTGACCTCTTCTGGAAGCGGACCGTCAATAACCATGTCGCTCACAGCTAGCTTGCCACCGGGTTTGAGCACCCGGTAAGACTCGCGCATCACCTGAGGTTTATCCGGGCTAAGGTTGATCACGCAGTTGGAGATAATAACATCCACACTGGCATCGGCGACGGGCAAATGCTCTATCTCACCTAAGCGAAACTCGACATTATCGGCATTCAGCTTGCTTTTATTGAGGCGCGCCTTTTCGAGCATGGAAGGTGTCATATCCACACCGATCACATAGCCGGATGGACCGACCTGACGGGCTGCCAGAAAGCAATCGATTCCGCCACCGGAGCCCAGGTCGAGCACGGTCTGTCCGGGCAACAGTTCCGCCGGGGTGATTGGGTCGCCGCACCCAAGAGAGAGACCAGTCACCTCCGCAGGAAGCAGGTTTACATCGGAGGTCTCATAGAGCTGGATTCGCCGGCTCTCTGAATTGCTGCGACTCGAATTGGCAGGTGAACAGCAGTTCGCTGCGCTTTCAGAAGCGAAGTTCTCAGCGATTTTTCCATAGTGCCCGCGCACGTATGGGCGGACATCTTCGGAGGGGTTTTGTGCAGACATATTCATTCCCTTTCTATATTATTGGTATATCGACATGTTTCTATACATGATCAAAAAAATTTTTACCTCTCGTTTGAAACGAGGGTCAACTCATGGTCGGGGGCGAACGTTTCAGCCAGAGAGCAGCAACCCGCAGCCATGCGGGACTGGTTAAGGGAGTAGTAGACCTGTTTGCCCTCCCGGCGCACGTTGACCAGCCCGGCTGAGCGCAGGAGGCTGAGATGGTGAGAGACGGTGGGCTGCGAGACATTGAGGGCATCGACTATTTCCCCAACGCTTATCCAACAACAGCAGCACAGGCTCATAATCTTCTGGCGAGTATCGTCTGCCAGAGCTTTAGCGAAAGTTACAGAATTGGTCGGCTCAAACATATTGATAACCTTCAATACGCCGCATATTCTAATAGACGTTTATCTATATGTCAAGGGTATCAGGATTTTTTTTAGGATTTAAGCACATCTGATTTTCTCTGAACAAAAAGCGGATGGCGTTGTCGCTGATCGAACAGCGCAACTCCTCCCCCCATATAAAAAACCCCACCGAAAGCACATCGGCGGGGTTCTTGTCTCTCTAATTGTCGCGGTTTGACCCGCTCAGCGGATTTCAACCGGCTTTGACGCTGATCTTGCGGGCTTTTGCTTCGGCGGCTTTGGTTAGATAGAGCCGCAGCACGCCGTCTTTCACCACTGCTTCGATCTTGCTGCGATCGATCTCGTTCGAGAGGCGGAAGGTGCGGTGATAATCACCCACTTCGTATTCAGCCGCCTGCAGGGCGTAGCCCTGAGGGATAACGGGATCAACAGCGGCGTTGATCGTGAGGATGTTCTTTTCCAGCGTCACGTCGATCGAGTTCTTATCGGCGCCGGGCATATCCGCCACGATCACAATCTGATCGTCCATCTCGTAGATATCCGCGCGGGGCAGGAAGCAAGCCTGATCGCGGGTGCGCTCGGTATCTTCGGCGTTGTCAATCTCTTCTTTTTCAACCTGCAAAGTTTGGGCTTCAGCCATTTTAACCTCCAAATAATTACGTTCGAATTCTGTTGCTATCAGGCGCTCTTGACAGCGATCTTGTGCGGCTTGTCCTGCTCGGCGCGGGGAAGCTCGACGTTCAGAACGCCGTCCTGGAAAGTGGCGTGGACTTTATTGACGTCCACCATGTAGGGGAGTTGGAGCGAGCGGGTGAAGCTGCCGTAACCGCGCTCCTGGCGATGGTAGCGGGCGCCTTCCTTTAGCTCGTCCCGGCGGCGCTCGCCGCTCAGTGTGAGGGTGTCGCCGACCACGCTGATGTCGATGTCTTCCGGGCTGACGCCGGGGACCTCAGCGGTGATGCTCAAGCCGTCCTCGTTCGACCAGACGTTGAGCGCTGGGAACGCGGGAGCGCGGCGCACTCGAGCGGGGTAGTAGTCTTCGAACAAGCGGTTCATTTCACGCTGCAAGCGATCCACTTCGCGCCAGGTATTGGGAACACGATATCTGCGGTACATCATCAAAACCTCCTTGCGTTTTTCGCGGGAACTAATCGTTTCACTATGCCCAACTATAAAGGGCGAGTGTAAGAATTCGGCTAGTGAAATATATGAGGTTTGTAAAAATGGGCTGCGGCGTCTGGCAGGTTTGTTTTTTTAACGTAAAATAGAGAAAGAACTGCCATGTAGAATTGAACAGACTGGAGCCAGTTTGATGGAATATAAAGACTATTACAAAACCCTCGGCGTGAACAAAACCGCCGGAAAAGACGAAATCAAAAAAGCTTACCGCAAGCTGGCGCGGCAGTACCACCCCGATATGAACTCGGGAGATAAGAGGGCTGAGGAAAAATTCAAGGAGGTCAACGAAGCCTACGAAGTGCTCTCAGATCCGGCAAAGCGCGAGAAGTACGACCAATTTGGTTCATCCTGGCAGCAGTACGAGCGCGGCGGCGGACGACCAGAGGATTTCGATTGGAACCAATGGAGCGCCCGGCCGGGCGGGCAGACCTACACGCGCACCGTCACTCCCGAGGAACTGGAGCAAATCCTGGGCGGGGGCTTTGGGGCGAGTTTCGGGGGGATGGGCGGCTTCTCGGATTTCTTCGAGACGTTGTTCGGGAGTATGGGCGGGCGCAGCGGCGCGGCGCGCGGCGGTCAAGCGCGCTCAACCCAGACGCGCACAATGCGCGGGCAGGACGCCGAGCACCCGGTGCAGATCAGCCTCGAAGACGCCTACCGCGGCACGACCATGAACCTGCAATGGGAGGATGGGCGCAAGATCGAAGCGCGCATCCCGCCCGGCGTGAAAACCGGCTCGAAAATCCGGCTCAGCGGGCAAGGCGGAGTTGGCATGGGCGGCGGGCAAGCGGGCGACCTGTTTTTGAAGGTCGAGGTGCGACCTCATCCAACGTTTACCCGCGAGGGGGACGATCTGCGGGTGAGCCTGCCGCTGGATCTGTACACCGCGCTGCTGGGCGGCAAGGTGATGATCCCAACGCTCGAACGACCGGTCGAACTTACGATCCCCGAGGGGACTTCGAACGGGCAGGTCTTCCGGCTGCGCGGGCTGGGCATGCCAAAGCTCAAACACCCCGAAGAACGCGGCAACCTGCTGGCAACGGTCCAGGTGCAACTGCCTACCAAGCTCAGTCAGGCGGAGAAGGAACTGATCGAAAAACTGCGCGCCCTGCGCGCCTGACGCTGCGTAACCCATGGAAATTGGGCGCATTTAGAGCGCCTGCCTGGTGAAACTGGTTATAATAGGGCGTCCGATTCACAACAAGGGAGTCCTATGTCCACACCAATTGTCGAATGTATTGCCAATTTTTCAGACGCCCGCCGCCCAGAGGTGGTGGAGGCGATCATGCAAGCGATCAGCTCGGTTGAGGGAGTCAGCCTGCTCGACCGGCACTCCGACCTGGATCACAACCGTACCGTGCTGAGCTTTGTTGGCGGACCGGAGTCGATTGAAGAGGCGGCTTTCCGGGCGATAAAAAAAGCGGCAGAGTTGATCAACCTGGACGAACACCAAGGGGAGCACCCGCGCATTGGGGCGACGGATGTCGTGCCGTTCGTGCCAATTCGCGGCATCAGCATGGCGGAGTGCGTTCAGATCGCCCGGCGCCTGGGCAGGCGGGTGGGGGAGGAACTGCATATCCCGGTCTATCTATACGAAGAAGCCGCTGCCCGACCCGAGCGTAAAAACCTGGAGAACATCCGCCGCGGCGAGTACGAAGCGCTCAAAGCAGAAATCGAAACCAACCCCGAACGCGAGCCGGATTTTGGACCCAAACGGATGGGGACCGCCGGGGCGACCGTGATCGGGGCGCGCCAGCCGCTGATCGCCTACAACGTCTACCTCACGACCAGCGATGTGAACATTGCCAAGCAAATCGCCAAGGCGGTGCGCCATTCTTCGGGCGGGCTGCGCTACGTCAAGGGGTTGGGGCTGCTGGTAGAGGGCATGGCGCAGGTTTCGATGAACCTGACCAATTTCCGCGCCACACCGATCGCCCGCGTGGTCGAGTTGATCCGCCGCGAGGCTGCCCGTTATGGCGTGAGCATCCGGCACAGCGAGTTGGTCGGTCTGATCCCGCAAGAGGCATTAATCGACGCGGCGCGCTGGCACCTGCAGCTTGATCAGTTCGAGCCTGAGCAGATCCTGGAATACCGGCTGGCAGCCGCCCAGCAGCAATCTGCGCCGGGCGCCTCGGAGGACTTCCTGGATGTGCTGGCGGACAGCACGCCTGCGCCGGGCGGGGGGTCGGCGGCAGCTTACGCCGGAGCCGCCGGAGCCGCGCTGGCGGCAATGGTCGCCCGCCTGACGCTGGGGAAGAAGAAGTACACCGAGGTAGAGCCGCAGATGACCGCTTTGCTTGCCGAAGCGGAACAGTTGCGCGGGGATCTCAAGGGGATGATCGAAAAGGACGCTCAGGCTTTTCGGGCGGTGATGGAAACGTTCAAACTGCCGCGCGACACGGACGAAGAGGCGGCGCTGCGCCAGCAGGCAATTGACCGGGCTACGCTGGGAGCGGCGCAGGTGCCGCTGGATACCGCCCGGATGGCGCTGCGCGTGATGGAGATCGCCGGGCAGACGGCAACCCTGGGTAACATCAACTCCATCAGTGATGGAGCTACCGGGGTAGCCCTGGGTCGGGCTGCGCTGACCGGCGCGGGCTACAATGTGCGCATCAATGTGAACAGCCTGAGCGATCCGGCGTCCGGCGCAGCGCTGCTCGCCAGCCTGAGCGCGATCGAGCAGCAGGCGGACGCAGTAGAAGCGCAGATCCGCAGCCAGGTCCAGCAGCGCGGGGGCATCTAGCGCGCATGAGGTTGGGCGTCGGACGGACAAGGCGAAGCGCCAGACAGCCGTTGGCACGGGTTTTTGCGCTCCTGGCGGGCGCGGCGTTGGTCGGGGCGGGCTGCATGACCAGCGGTCTCGCTCCCTCGCAGCCAACCTTGGAGCCCTCGAACGCGGTCAGCCCGACCGCGCCGGCTCCAACCGACGAGTGTCCTGAGGATCAATCCGCGAGCGAGATCTGCGTCCCGGGAAACCTGCGTCCCAGCGAAACATCGCAGCCGCCGCCCGGCCCAACCGATGCGCCAATCGCGACGACCGCCGCGCCGCCCTCCCCCATCGCTGCGCCAACAACCCCGCCCACTCCTGCGGCGGCAGGCGCAGAAATCGTGTGCCAAGACGAGACCTGCCGTTATGGCGGATTGTTGTTTTTAAGGCGACCGATCGACCCGCCCGCCAACGACCAGATCGATCTGAGCTACCCGTTTGGCAGCACTCAATCGGGGATGCGCGACCCGCACCACGGGGTGGAATTTCTGAACGCGTACGGCACGCCGGTGCTGGCGGCGGCAGATGGCACCGTCGTGGTCGCCGGAACCGACCTTGACCCCACCTCGGCGCACGGCGAGTGGCCGATCACGTATTACGGACCCTATTCGAATTTCTACGGCAACCTGATCGTGATCGAGCACGAACTGCCTCAGGCGCTGCGGAAAGCCTTCCCGGCGTTGAGCGGTCCGTTCTATACGCTCTACGGTCATCTCTCCGCGATCGAGGTCGCCCCAGGCGAGGCAGTCGCCGCCGGACAAGCGATCGGCAAAGTGGGAATGGCGGGGATTGCGACCGGCAGCCATCTGCACTTAGAGGTGCGGATCGGAGAAAACAGCTACCAAGCCGCGCACAACCCGGCGCTCTGGCTGGCGCCCCAGCCCGGAAAGGACGGGCAGTTGAGCGGGGCGCTGGTAGGCAGCTTTTTTGACCATTTTGGCAACAGCCTGGAAATGGACAGCATTGTGCTGGAGCATCTGCCAGGCGGAGCAGACGAGCCGAGCGATTTTCAGGTCTCGACCCGGACCTATCAAGAAAAAGGACTGCGCGGCCAGCCGCCGTTCGAGGAGAGTTTTGGGCTCGGAGACCTGCCCGCCGGGCTATACCGGATCACGTTCGCGCTGGGAGGGCTGCGCCAGGAGCTGGTGCAAATCTTCCCGGCGCAGATCACCGTGTTCACTTTTCGGCTTGATAATTAAGGCGCGTTGCACTTAATCATCCATATATTGATTTCGGGAGGAATTTTATGGGACTAAAACCTGACCACTGGATCCGCAAGATGGCACTGGAGCAGCGCATGATCGAACCCTTCGCCGACAGCCAGGTGCGGGATGGCGTAATCTCGTATGGGGTGTCGTCTTACGGGTACGACATCCGCGTGGCGGATGAGTTCAAGATCTTCACCAACGTCTATTCAGCGGTGGTGGATCCGAAGCATTTCGATCCTAAATCGATGGTGGATTACAAGGGACAGGTGTGTGTGATCCCGCCGAACTCGTTTGCGCTTGCCCGAACAATCGAATATTTTCGCATTCCCCGCCAGGTTTTGACGATCTGTTTGGGGAAAAGCACCTACGCGCGCTGCGGGATCATCGTAAACGTGACGCCCTTCGAGCCTGAGTGGGAAGGTTACGTCACGCTTGAAATCTCCAACACTACGCCGCTCCCCGCCCGCATCTACGCCAACGAGGGGATCGCCCAGGTGCTCTTTTTCGAGGCGGACGAGGTGTGCACGACCTCGTATGCGGACAAGAAGGGGAAATATCAGAAGCAGGAATCGATCGTACTGCCCAAATTATGAAGTTTTAGGAGAGAAGAGCGCCTTTAGTCGAGGGGCAATCGCCTGCCAGATCGGGCAGCGGTCGTAAACCGCGCTGAAGAGCGCCACCGCACCTAACCCTGCCAGGAGTAAGAAAATACCCCTGAAGCCGCCGTTGTAAGCCAAAAAAATGAGGGCGCCGCCGATGGCAATGCGAATAATACGGTCGATTAGCGTGAGCGGGACCGCGGCGCGCTCGACCGGCGCGCCGCTGAGCGCCGAGTCGAACACCTCAGCCAGCGCAGTGTATCCAGCCGCGCCGCTGAGGCGGGTGACTTCCTGACCGGCGTTAAAACCGATCAGGGTGGGGATACCGTAGATTTTGAGGCCGCGCAGCAAGTCGGGCTGCTCGTCGGCGTTGACCTTCCATAGGTCCACCCGCCCGTCATATTCCACACCGAGCTTTTTCAGCGCCGGCTCGACGGCTTTACAGGGTCCGCACCAGGATGCCCAGAAATCCACCACAACCGGGCGTGGGTTCTGGCGCAGGCGCTCGAAAAAAGTTTCGTTGGATTCGTGCAATTTTCACTCCTGAACACTCGGGGCTATTGAAACCGCTTAACCGGAGATCGATTTATCCATTAGATGCAAGGTCATGCTAAAGGTTACAACAAAACCGGGGCGCCTGGCGCGCCCCGGTTTGCTACGTTTGGTTGCTTGCAAACCTTACGAAAGGAATCTCCACCAATTGCCTTTCACTTTCTTTGATGCGGAAAAGCCAAAAAGGTCACATTTTTAAGGAATTTTTCTAACCGAGGATCGCTTTCAGGATATAGTAAAATTGCGCCATTCACTGGAGCGATAGAATTAACAACCACCGTCAGAGAGGGTGAAACCATGCCAAACAACCAACTACCGGATACATTGTTAATCTGGCTGATCTTTCTCTTCACGATCGTTCTGCTGTGGTTGGCAGACGAAGCCGGCTACCGGATGGGAGGCTGGGTGCAAAGCCGCTGGCCCGATCGGGCAGAGGTCGGCGTGGGGACGCTGGTAGGGGCTTCCCTGGCTTTGCTGGGGTTCATGCTGGCGTTCATCACAGGCATCGAGATCAACCTGCTGCTCACACGTTTCGATTTGGTTGTCTCGGAAGCAAACGCGATCGAATCCACGTATCACAAGACCGTTTTTCTCGAGGAACCCATCGCGAGCGAATCGCGCGATCTGCTGCGCGAGTATGTGGATTTGCGTCTGAAAGCGCTTGAACCGGAAAATCGAGAAATGGCGATCCAGCGATCCGAGCATATCCAGCAGGAACTGTGGAAGAAGGCGGTGGTCGGCACCCAACAGAACCCGACACCCATCGTCGCTTTGTATATCTCAGCATTGGACGCAATGACAGACCTACATGTTTCCCGGGTCAACTATGAGTTGGAAATCCGGGTACCGCCAATCATTGTCGTAGGACTCTATATTATGGGAGCGCTGACGCTGGTGTTGATTGGGGTGCACGGCAGCTATACCGGGAAACGGAACTTAATGGCGCTGATCGGGATGATTCTGATCCTTTCAATGGTTTTTATACTGGTCGTCGACCTGGATCGCACCAATCAAGGGTTGATCCGCATCCCACAAACGGCTCTGATCAATCTTCAACAGCAGTTGCAGATGTATCCTTAACTGCGCCACCCCCGATCAAGGCACGCTAACTTCACCCACCGGCGCCGCGGCGAAGGATAACCCTTGTTCGCCGCGGTCGACGCGGATGTGCGCGCCTTCGGGGAAATCCCCCGAAAGAATGTGCATCGCCAGCGGATCCTGGACCTCGCGCTGGATCAAGCGCTTAAGCGGGCGGGCGCCGAAATCGGGATCGTAACCCGCCTCTGCCAGATAGGCACGCGCCGCTGGACTCACTTCGAGTTGATAGCCGCGCTCCGCCAGCAACGCGGACACATGCCGCAGTTGAATCTCCACGATAGCAGCCAGATCCTGCCGGGTGAGGTTGTGGAAGACCACAATCTCATCGATGCGGTTGAGAAACTCGGGGCGGAAATGCGCCTGGAGCAGGCGCGTCACCTGGTCGCGCGCGACCGGCTCTGGGCTTTCGCTCCCGTTCCGTTTCATCCAGAGTTCGTTGCCGAGGTTGGAGGTCATGATCACAACCGTGTTGCGAAAATCGACCGTGCGTCCCTGACCGTCGGTGAGCCGCCCGTCATCCAAAAGCTGCAAAAGCACGTTGAAGACTTCGGGGTGGGCTTTCTCGATCTCGTCGAAGAGCACCACGCTGTAGGGGCGGCGGCGCACCGCTTCGGTGAGCTGACCACCCTCCTCGTAACCCACATAGCCGGGCGGGGCGCCGACCAGGCGTGAGACGGTGTGCTTCTCCTGGTACTCGCTCATGTCGATGCGCACCATGGCGTGCTCGTCATCGAAGAGGAATTCCGCCAGGGCGCGCGCCAGTTCGGTCTTGCCCACGCCGGTGGGTCCGAGGAAGATGAACGAACCAATAGGTCGGTTGGGGTCCTGCAGACCGGCGCGCGCGCGCCGCACGGCATTCGCGACAACCCGCAGCGCTTCGGGCTGCCCCACGACGCGTTCCTGCAAGCGCGCTTCCATATGGACGAGCTTTTCGAGTTCGCCCTCCATCAGCCGCGAGACCGGGATGCCGGTCCAGCGCGCAACGATGGCGGCGATCTCTTCGGCGTCCACCTCTTCTTTGAGCAAGGCGCCTTCAGCCTGGAGCGACTTGAGGCGCTGCTCGCCTTCGGCGAGTTTTTGCTCGAGCTCGGTCATGGTGCCGTAACGCAGCCGGGCAGCTGCTTCGTAATTGTTGTGGCGCTCGGCTTGCTCGATCTCGACCCGGGCGTGTTCGATCTGCTCTTTGGTTTCCCGCAGGTTAGAGATGGCTTCCTTTTCGGTCTGCCAGCGGGTTTGAAGCTCGTGAGAACGCTCTTTAAGGTCAGCCAGCTCTTTCTCGATGCGCCCCAGCCGCTCTTTGGAGGCTTTGTCGCGCTCTTTTTTAAGGGCTTCCCGCTCGATCTCGAGCTGCATCACCTGGCGGTCGACCTCGTCGAGAGCTTGCGGCTTGGAATCGATCTCGGTGCGCAGACGGGCTGCGGCTTCATCGATCAGATCGATGGCTTTGTCGGGCAGGTGGCGGTCGCTGATGTACCGGTTGGAGAGGGTGGCGGCGGCGATGACCGCCGGGTCAGTGATGCGCACCCCGTGATGGACTTCATAGCGCTCTTTGAGGCCGCGCAGGATGCTGATGGTCTCCTCCACGCTTGGCTCTTCAACCAAAACAGGCTGGAAACGGCGTTCCAGCGCCGGGTCTTTCTCGACATATTTGCGATACTCGTCCAGGGTGGTGGCGCCGATCAGGTGCAGTTCGCCGCGCGCCAGCATCGGCTTCAGCATGTTACTGGCATCCATCGCGCCCTCGGCGGCGCCGGCGCCGATCACCGTGTGCATCTCATCGACAAACAAGATGATCTCCCCCGCCGCGTCGGTGATTTCCTTGAGGACGGCTTTGAGGCGCTCTTCGAACTCGCCGCGATACTTGGCGCCGGCAATCAACGCGCCCATGTCGAGTTGGATCAGGCGTTTGTTCTTCAAGCCTTCCGGCACGTCGCCATTGACCATGCGCTGAGCCAAACCCTCGACGATGGCGGTTTTGCCCACGCCGGGGTCGCCGATCAGCGCCGGGTTGTTCTTGGTGCGGCGTGAGAGGATCTGAACGAGCCGGCGGATCTCCTCGTCGCGCCCGATGACCGGATCCATCTTGCCCTGGCGCGCCAGTGCGGTCAGGTCACGCCCGAACTTTTCGAGCGCTTGATAAGTCTCTTCGGGGGTCTGCGAGGTAACGCGCTGCGAGCCGCGGATTGCCATAAGCGCCCTCAGGATGGCGTCCTTGTTGAGACCGTACTGGCTCAAGCGCTTGCCTTCAACGCTATCAGCCAGGGCGAGCAGAATATGTTCGGCTGAAACATAATCGTCCTGCATGCCCTTGGCGTAGCGGGCTGCGCCATCGAGTACGTCGGAAGTAGGGCGCGCCAGCCCCACCTGAGACGCCGCGCCATAAACCTTGGGGCGGTTTCCCAGGTCCTGATAGACCTCCTCGCGCAGGGCTGCCGGGCTGCCCGCCACGCGGGTGACCAGCGCTGGAACGACGCCGTCCTCCTGGCGCAGCAAAGCAAGCAGCAGGTGAGCCGGCTCGATTTGCTGGTGGTGCAGTTCCTCCGCCAGACGCTGCGCCGCGAGCAGCGCCTCTTGAGACTTTTGAGTGAATTTATCCAGGTCCATATATTATGCTCCGTTTTAACAATAAGTACGATCCAAAAAGCGTGCAGATTGCACGACCATTGGCAAGCTGAATTATAAAAAGGCTGTGTTGGAATCGTATCAACGTTTAATATGAGCGATGTATTAATCGCGCGGCGCGCCGCGGATAAGCCAGGGCTGCGCTTGTCTTAGGGTGGGTTATACTTTAATATCATGACGGAAATCTGTATGGTTTCCCGCCTGGGGATCGTGCCGTACCGCCCCGCTTGGGAGCTTCAGGAAAGGCTGGCAAAGCTGATCGGCGCGGGGCAGCGCAGCCCGGCTTTGCTGTTGCTGCAACATCCGCACATCTATACGTTTGGGCGGCGCGGACAGATCGAAAATCTGCTGTGGGGGGCGGAGGCGCTCCAGCGGGAGGGGGTGGAGCTGCTGTGGGTGGACCGCGGCGGGGACGTGACCTATCACGGGCCCGGACAGGTGGTGGGCTACCCGCTTCTGCCGCTGGGCCCGGTTCGAGCCGGAACGATCCAGGACGAAACAACGTCCACCGCGGCAGGCTTGCCCCGCGCGGATTACATCGGCTACCTGAGACGGCTCGAAGAGACCCTGATCCGGGCGCTGGATCGGCTGGGCGTGCCCGCCGCCCGGCTGAATGGCAAATCCGGCGTGTGGGTCAGCATTGGATCGGATCCCCAGCCAGCCAAGATCGCTGCGATTGGGGTTAAAGTGGACGCGCGCGGCGTAACCCGTCACGGGTTCGCCCTCAACGTTGACCCGGAAATGCGCTTTTGGGATGGGATCGTGGCTTGCGGGCTGAAGGGCTATCCAGCCGCCAGCCTGGCTGAGATACTGGACCCCGTGCCCGCCCTCGCACAGGTGGAAGAGGCAATTCTGGCTGCGTTTGCAGAGGTGTTCAGCTATCGGCTCGTAGAAGAGAAGCTTTCACCAGCCTGGCTTGAAGGAGCCCAATATGAAAATTAACATTATTGGCAACGCCTTGCTTGGCATAACCTTGCTGCTATCCCCCCTGGCGGCGAGTCAACTCCAGACGCCCCCGGTCGCGAAAAGAGACATGGTGCTCGTGCGCATCGACCCGGGCGGCGAGGCGGCGATTGCCGCGCTGATCGCGCTGGATCTGCCGCTCTACGAGCAGCTTTACAGCGCCGAAAGCCAGCCGTACCTGCTCGCAGCGGCTGACCTGCTGGCAATCCAGGCGCTGACCGGGCAGGGCTTTGTGGTGACGATCCTGGATCCGCAAATCGCCTCGTCGGGCTATACGCTGCTGTATGGATCAGCCTCAAACCTCGAAAAAGCCGGCAGCGCCGCGGACCTGCTGCTGGTGGAAGGCAGTTTCGGGCTGGCGCGCGGAACGGTCGAACAAAACGGCGTCCTCGCGGCGCTCGGTCTGGACCTGACGCCGCTGGTCGAACGCCCGCGCATTGTCCCCCCCGCCCAACCCAGGACCGCGGCGATGCCGGCGGCGATCACGCCCAGCACGCTGGTGCAGGAAATGGTCAGCCAGCTTAAGTCTAGCGACCTGTACGACCTGGTCGGCGGGCTGAGCGGCGAACATCCGGTGCAGGTCGATGGTCAGCCATACACGATCTTGACACGCTACACCTATACGACCACCCCGCTCAACAAAGCGACGCGCTACGCGTATGAACGTTTCCAATCGCTCGGGCTGACAACCTGGTACGACTATTACCCCATCGCGGGCTATGAAAAGCGGAACGTGCTCGCCCAGCAAGTTGGGCTGACCCATCCGGAGCGGATCGTACTGCTGACCGCCCATCTGGATTCGACTTCATTCGTCAACGGCAGCCCTAATAATTATGCGCCCGGGGCGGACGATAACGCCAGCGGTTCGGCGGCGCTGCTGCGGATCGCCGAGATCCTGTCTCAGTACGGTTTCGGCTGCACGCTGCGCTACGCCCTCTTTACCGGCGAAGAGCAGGGAATGATTGGCAGCCAGGCTTATGCCGCAGATGTCTTCAGCGCCCGCGAGGACGTGCGCGGGGTGCTCAACATCGATATGCTCGGTTACAGCACGCCCGCTAGCACCCCGCGCTTCGAGCTGCACACCCGCCCGGGGAACTCGGGCGACCTGACAATCGCGAATCTGTTCAAGGACGCCGTGCAGGCTTACGGGCTGGCGCTCACCCCGCGGATCATGCAGGACGGCAAGACCTTTAGTGACCATTCCTCCTTCTGGTACTACAACTACCCGGCAATTCTGGCAATCGAAGATTGGGACGACCATACTCCTTTCTATCACCAAACCGGCGATAAGCTCGAAACGCTCAATTTCGCCTATTACACCGAATTTGCGAAAGCCGCCCTGGCTACTTTTGCCCATATGGGCTGTCTGCTCGGGCGCATTTCCGGCACGCTGACCGACGCCGCGTCTGCCGCGCCGATCCAGGGGGCGCGCGTGGAAGCCTGGCGGGACGGCGCGCTGGCGCGGTCGGCAACCACCGGCGCCGACGGGCGCTACTCGCTGGCGCTGCCGGCTGGGAGCTACACGATCCGCATGCGCGCTCAAGACTACCTCGGTCAGGATTTCACCGGGGTGACCCTGGCGGATGGCGGAACCCTGGCGCTGAACGGCGAACTCACCTACTGCGCCTTCGTGCGCGAAACGACCCTGCTGGCGTCCAACCCGCTGCCCGAGTTGGGCGAGACGGTGTACTTCAGCGCGACGGTCAGCGGGGGAGAGCCGCCTATCAGCTTTCAATGGGATTTCGGGGACGGCGAGAGCGCTTCGGACGCATTTGTCAACCACGCGTACAACCTGCGCGGCGCCTACCCGGTGACCCTGACCGCCACGAACGCCTGCGGCGTTCCACAGACGCGCGCCGCCGCAATCTATGTCGACGTGGATCTGACCTTCCTGCCGCGGGCGGCGAAGCCATAAGGTCGAGCTAAATTCGGTTTGACAGTTGAGGTAAAAATCATTACACTATATTGCAGATATGATCAGGAGGCAACCAGATGGCTTCACAAACCTATCAATTGGTGATGCACAAAGGTCCTAATCCAGGCAAGATTTTCGAGCTTGTGCAGGATGAACTGACGATCGGACGGGATATCACCAACCGGATCGTGATCAACGACGCGGAAGTCTCCCGCAAGCACGCCCGGCTGACGCTCCAATCGGGCGCATACGTGATCGAAGATCTGGGCTCGACCAATGGCACGTTTGTGGATAGCCAACGCTTGATCGGACCGCACATGCTGCGTCCGGGCGAAACGATCATGTTGGGGGAAAAGATCACCCTGGAATATGAAGTGCTGGGTTTTGACCCGAATGCGACCCTGGTGAGCGGGGCTGCCCCGCAGACTCAGCCAGCCGACCCGCGCGAAACTTACCGGGTCGAGCCAATGGATTACGGCTACCAGCAGCAACCGCCGCCGCAGCAGCCGGGTTATTACCCCCCGCCGCAGCCGGCTTACCCGCCGCCAGCGCCCGCGCCGATGTACAGCGGCAACGTCCCCCCGGGTCCGTCAGAGATGTACGGTCAGCCTGAGGCGGCTTATCAAATGGCGCCCGAAGAACCGGCGCCGCGCAAGTCGCGCACCTGGCTTTTTATCGGCTGCGGGGTGATTCTGGTGGTGCTCTGCTGCGTGGTAGCCGGGGCGTTCGCGTTCGACACGCTGGACCTCTACTGCACCGCGCCGTTCGACGCCTTGTCCGGCATCCTGTACTCCTGCCCCTAACCGCCCGCTGCGCTGAGGCGCGCCGCCAAGCCTCTTGAACCGAATCGCAGCCGGAAAACGCGCATGAACCCAAAAATTCGCAGAATGTTTCCCCTCGCCGCTGTCGTGCTCATGCTGATGGCGTGCCTGCTTCCCTTCCGATCCGCGGCGGAAGAAAGCGGCGTCGTGCAAGTCCAAGCCAGCGAAGGATGGCAGTCGACCGGAATAACGGTTCGGGCTGGCGACCGCCTGCGGATCAGACACATCGAGGGGGAGTGGTCTCCCTGGCTCGGCGGCTCTTACGACGCGGCTGGATCCGGAGGCGACCCGCTCTGTCGCTGCAACGTGATGGAAGCCGTGTCGCACGCGGCGCTCATTGGGCGCATTGGGGACGCCAATCCGTTCCTCGTCGGGCGCGAATACGATCATACCGTCAGCGAGTCGGGAACGCTCTTTCTGCGCATCAACGACACAGACCTCGCCGACAATTCAGGCGAGCTCGAAGTCCTCGTCAGGCTGACACGCTAGCCCGGCTCGGGGGTGCCTGGCTTTCGTTGGAGCCGCTTTACAAGGCAGCCGCGTGAAAATCGCCGCTTAAGGGCGCACAATATTGGTGTGGCGTCAAGACCTCTCGAATGTGTTGGTGGGGGTAAAGCAGAAGTCGGTATAATTAATATTGGGATAGCCTCTTTTGGGCTATGCACATAACATCGGAGAATAAAACTGTGGAAAGAAAAACTGCATACATAGTATTGCTCTCTTGGATAATTAGTGTTATGCCACTCACTTGGCTAGGTTATGGTAGCGACGGGGACGCATGGAGTGTTGCAAAAGCCGCTAAAACCATTTACTTAACAAGGCAATATGTGCGTTCTCGATCAACGGGTTTTCCACTCTTTGAAGTGACGGTCACACCCCTGGTAAATATTGGGCAATGGTATCTTTCAAATTTATTGCCACTTCTATTCGGCATCATGATTTTTATGGCTCTGATTCGTCTAAGCGAAAAAGGGGTGTTTCGCCATCCCAAAATAACATTGTTCTCTTTTATGTTTCTTCCAGTAATGGTTAAAAACGCCACATCGACTATGGATTATTTGCCTGCGCTTGCTCTTCTTATATGGGCATATGTATGCCTAATAGAACACAGATGGGTAGTAGCGGGTTTACTCATCGGAATCGCATGTGGTTTTCGTCCAACTTCTGCCCTTTTTGTAATCCCAGCAACAATATACACCTATATCGAAACAAAAAAGTCTTTTCAGGTGTTCCAGATTCTCCTGATTTCGTTCATAAGTGGAGTTATCGCATATTCTCCCGCTCTATTTAAATACGGGATTTCAATTCCGTATGGAAGTATTAAACTCGATCAACAGACAATGATTCTAATAACGGGCTATAACTTTCTTCGACTTTTTGGTATTGTTCAGAGTCTGGTATTAATGGTGTGTTTTGCCGTAATAATTCAACAAATCATAATCAATAAGAACTTCACCTCGTTTTTTCTCTTTCACATTACTAATATCCTTGTTTGGGCTGTGTTATTCTTGTTCTTGCCCGATGAGCCTGAATATTTGTTGCCCATGATTCCTTCAGTTATTTTCATTTTGGATAGATACCTTTCAAGGAAAATATTTTTATATGTTTCATTGATTCTTCTTTCTTATCACATTATCCAAGTGGATGCTCTTGGAGGGCGGAGCGGCGATAGATATATTAAAGTAGCCTTTAAAAATGGATTTACTGTGCGAGATATTCAGGATAGGGTTTTGAAGCTTTCAATAAGAGAAGCCGCCAATAAATATGTTACATCAACAAAGACTGTGCTGATGTATGGCAAACACGAAATATCAGCCGCCAATGACCTTTGGACTGTGAGAAATGGTATGGATTGTCAGCGAGATGGCAATCTTTGTGTTTCTGGTCGAATTCGAGATGAACAAAAGCTCGAAACATTACATCTAGAAGGATTTAGGTTAGTTGTTTGGAGAGGTGAGATGTGGGAATATAGTAGAACAGGTACATCGCTGCCAAGCTATGTAGAAGTGATTGATAGTCTATCCTCTTTCTTTGGCGTTCCTATTTATGGCAAAGCGCTAACTCAATGATAGTTACTTTCCGATGCAAGCGGCCCCACCGCAGCGCGCCCCTGGCGCGGGGGATTCGGGGGTTTCTCGAAGTTTTACCTCGTCCAAGCCGTTCACACCACCCAACCCCAACAGTCTCCAAAATCCGCGCTACCCGGCGATGGTATAATCGTAGAAAATCACAACGAAACTGAGGTATGGAGGGTAATATGCACGAGAAAAGCATCGAACTGTTAAATAAAGCCGTGCGGGACGAGCTGCAGGCAGTCCACCAATACATGTATTTCCACTTTCACTGCGACGATCAGGGCTTCGACCTGCTGGCGGGGCTGTTCAAGCGCACCGCGATCGAAGAGATGGGGCACGTCGAAACGCTGGCGGAGCGCATCCTCTTCCTGGGGGGCGACGTGGTGATGGAGGTCGCTGCTCCAACTGAAACGATCCAGGATGTGGAGGCGATGCTGGTCAAGGCGCGCGCGATGGAAGAAGCCAGCACGCGCGATTACAACCGCTGGGCGAACGAATGCTCCGTCAACAACGACGCCATTTCGAAGCAGGTGTTCGAAGCGCTGGTTGGGGATGAGGAACGCCACTACAACCAGTACGACGATGAAGTGCGCAACATCGAGAAGTATGGCGACCGCTACCTGGCGCTGCAGTCGATCGAGCGCAGCCGCAACATCGCCTCCGGCGTTCCCGCCGAATAAGGCGCGGCAGCCGGAAAACCGGAGACCGCACGCGCCAAAACTGGGCGCTTGCATATTTGTGCGAACCTTGAAGAGCCGTCCGCAGCCGGGCGGCTCAGGCGGTTAAGCCTTCATACTGTAAAAGAGCGGGGGCGTTCAAACGTCTTGCTGCATGGTAGAATTCTTGCAACGCAATAGCGAAGATGAAGTACCCGCGTTCTACAACCCCTGACAGGCGGCTCTGGTCTGTGCTGGCCGCGCTGTTGTTGAGCAGCCTAGCGTGCGCCCGCAGCCTGGGCAGCAGTTCGCCCTCCTTCTGGTCCATCTCGGGGAAAAATTCGGCGCCGGGCGCGGCGACCCAAGCCGCGCAAATCGAGCCGACCTGGGGGCTGGTTCCTAAACGATCACCCGGCGCGCCGATCGTAACCCCTACCCCCGACAACCCGCACCCGCTTCCGGCGATCCGCAAGGAGCCGGACACTTACGTCGTGGAGCCGGGCGATACGCTGGGGTCGATCGCCTCCCAGTACGGCGTCAGCCTGGAGCAGATCGTCGCCGCCAACGAGTTAATCGACCCGAACGTACTGGAGGTCGGGCAGGCGCTGCACGTCCCCGCCCCAACCCCGCAAAACCCGGGACCCGCTTTCAAGATCATCCCCGATTCGGAACTGGTCAACGGACCCTACAGCGCGTTGTTCGACGTGGACGAATTTGTGAGCAAACAAGCCGGGTACCTCTCTACCTACAAAGAGGAACTTGACGAGGTCTCGTGGAGCGGCGTTGAAATCTTGAAGCGCGTGGCGCAGGATTACTCGGTGAACCCGCGCCTGCTGCTGGCGGTGCTCGAATACCAGAGCGGCTGGGTGTCCGAGAAAAGCCCCAAGAAATCTACGCGCGAGTATCCGATTGGCTGGCAAGACCCCCAACGCAAAGGGCTGTACCGGCAGCTCAATTGGGCTGCGAACAACCTGAACCGCGGCTATTACCTGTGGCGGGTCGGGGGGGCGGCGACCTGGCTGCTCAGCGACGGCGACGTGGTGCCGATCGACCCCACCATCAACGCCGGCACCGCCGGGGTGCAGCAGATGTTTGCGCTGCTGTTCGACCGGGTGAAGTGGGAACAAGCCGTCTCGCCGGAGGGGCTGTTTGCGACCTTCGACAAACTGTTCGGTTATCCCTTCGACTTTGCTTTTGAGCCGCTGATGCCCGCCAGCTTGTTTCAGCCGACGTTTCAGCTGCCCTTTGAGCCGGACGTGGTGTGGTCTTTTACCGGCGGACCGCACGGCGGTTGGGGCGACGGTTCAGCCTGGGCTGCGCTGGACTTCGCTCCGCCCGGAGAGGCGCTGGGGTGTGTGCCCAATGACGCCTGGGTGGCGGCGGTGGCGGATGGAACGATCCTGCGAGCGGGCGACGGCGCGGTGATCCAGGAGTTGGACGGCGACGGGCTGGAGCAGACCGGCTGGGTGATCCTCTACATGCACGTGGCGACTGAAGGTCGGGTGCAGCCGGGTACATACCTGAAAGCTGGCGAGAGGGTCGGTCACGCATCGTGCGAAGGCGGCGTCTCAAGCGGGACGCACCTGCACCTGGCAAGGAAGTATAATGGCGAGTGGATTACTGCGGACCAGGATATTCCCTTCATCTTGGACGGCTGGGTGTCGAGCGGTTTGGGCAAAGAGTACGACGGTTATCTGATCCGCGGCAGCAAAAAGGTCGAAGCCTATGCCGGCAATTCGGATATCAACCTGATCCAGCGCTGAAGCAGCCGGCAAAGTCTCGAACCGCAGCGCATGGTTATTAAGAGAGATGGCATCCCCATAGAGATGCTCGAATGAGATAAAGGAACGACCCTGAAACATTTTCGGCGATTTATCTGGCAGGTTTTCTGCGCCCTGTTTTTGAGTTCTTGTGCGGTGGGCGGGGGCTATTGGGTGCCCCCAAGCGCTCCGCCCACCCCGGCGCCTTTTCTGCCACCCACGCCAGTAAGCGGAGCGGGCGGCGGAGGTCAGTTGCTCAACGACCCGCTGCCGCTGATCGAGCCGCCCACCTCGGAACCCACCCTGGGGGCGCTGCTGCAAAACCCGCTGCAACCGCACACCCCCACTCCCGGGCTGCCCATTCTGCCGACCGCTACCTCCACGCCCGAAGTGTACGTGGTGGACAACGCCCCAATCCTGTACTATGCTCAGGCAGCCGACAGCCTGCGCGTGGTTGCGGTGCGGTTTGGGGTCAAGCCGGAAGAGATCAGCGCGCCCGAGCCGATCAACGAGACCGGGTTCATCAACCCAGGTCAGTTGTTGATCATCCCTCGGCGCCTGACCAACACAACCTCATCGCGGCAGATCATACCTGACAGCGAGGTGGTTTATTCGCCCTCGGCGGTCAATTTTGATACCGTTGGCTACGCCAATCAGACCGGCGGTTACCTGGCTTCTTTCCGTGAGTGGCACAAGAGCACCGGCGATAAATCCGGCGCCGAGGTGGTGGAGCGCGTGGCGCTCGAAAACTCGATCAACCCGCGCCTGCTACTGGCGCTGCTGGAATTTCACAGCCACTGGGTGTATGGAAGCCCGGAAAGCCCAAACCAGAAAGAATACCCGCTCGGTTGGGTCAATCTTCGAGACAAAGGTCTCTACAACCAATTAGTCTGGACAGTCAACCAGCTTTCAATCGGGTATTACGCCTACCGGGAAGGGCGGCTGACTGACATCCGTTTCTCGGATGGGGTAAAAATTCGACTGGCGCCCGATTTAAACGCCGGCACAGCCGCGCTGCAGTACTATTTTGCCCAGCTTTACGACAGCGCGGAATGGTTGGCTGCGCTGGATCCGGAAACCGGCTTCCCTGTCTTGCATGCGCTGATGTTCGGGGACCCCTGGGAGCGCGCCCGGCAGGTCGAGCCGCTCTATCCACCTGGAATTGTTCAGCCCCCGTTGATACTGCCGTTTGGGCGCAACTGGACCTGGAGCTATACCGGCGGACCGCACGGCGCGTGGGAGCACGAGGGGGCTTACGCCGCGCTGGATTTCGCGCCAGGCGCAGCCGAATCGGGCTGTGTGGAAACCCAGACCTGGGCGGTCGCGGCGGCAGACGGGTTGGTCGTGCGCACGGGTCCTGGGCTGGTCGTCGTGGACCTGGACGGCGACGGTCACGAACAAACCGGCTGGGTGCTGGTTTATCTGCACCTGGCGGAGAAAGAGCGCATCCAGGCTGGGACCTGGGTGTCAACCGGAGAACCGCTCGGGCATCCGTCGTGCGAGGGGGGTGTGTCAACCGGCACGCATCTGCACATCGCCCGCAAATTCAACGGCGAGTGGGTGCCGGCAGACGGTCCCCTGCCGTTCAACCTGGGCGGCTGGATTGCCCACAACGGTCCTATGGCGTACAAAGGCACCCTGACGCGCGGCGATGTGACCCTGGAAGCCTGCACTTGCAGCAACTACAAGACCTTTATCACGCGGACCGATTCAGATCCATAATATAATGTCCGGCGCAATGCCTGTAAACTCACGCGTCAAGCGCTCGTCCCGTTCGACAGCCCGGCAACGCTTCGATAAAACTACCCTGACAACTCTGCTGACGGCGGTCTTGGTTGTGGTCATTCTGCTGACCGGCGGGTGTATGCCTGCCCCAGACCGCCCGGCGGACCTGCCCGCCGCCGAACCAGCCGAACAGTCAGAAGCGAATGCAGAGGAAGCGTCAGCCCCGCCGGCGCCGTATTATGCGGAGCGCCCGCGCTACGCTCCGGGCGAGTTGGTCGATTACACCGCCCAGCCGGGGGACACGCTGCCGGGATTGGCGGTGAGGTTCAACACAACGGTGGCAGAGATTCTGGAAGCCAATTCCTTTATCCCCCGCGATGCGACCACCATGCCGCCCGGGATGCCGATGAGGATTCCGATCTACTATCTGCCGCTGTGGGGGTCGCCATACCAGATCCTGCCCGATAGCCTGTTCGTCAACGGACCCGCCCAGGTGGACTTCGATCCGGTGGCGTTCGTCAACGCGCGCCCCGGCTGGCTGAAGAGCTATTCGGGGTACGTATCCGGAGCCAACCGCAGCGGCGGCGAACTCGTCGAGCTGGTCGCGCACAATTACAGCCTCAGCCCGCGCTTGCTGCTGGCGCTGTTGGAGTACCAGGCTGGAGCGCTTTCGGAGCCGTTCCTGGAGGCTTCAAAACAAGATTATCCGCTCGGTTCCCGAAGTTGGAACCGCAAGGGACTGTTCCTGCAGCTCGCCTGGGCAGCCAATCTGCTCAACGACGGCTATTATCGCTTCCGCGGCAACCGGTTAGTCGAAATCGAACTGCAAGATGGGCGGCTGGAGCGCGTGGATCCCTGGCAGAACGCCGCCTCGATCAGCCTGCACCAATATTTCAACGCCCTGCTGGAGGGGGAGGTGTATGTGCGGGCGATCTCGCCGGAAGGTTTGGCGGCAACATACCGGGAACTGTTTGGCGATCCCTGGACAACCGCGCCGCACCTGGAAGGCAGCCTAACCCAGCCCGAATTCCTGCTGCCGTTTGAGCCAGGGGATGTGTGGGCGCTGACCGGCGGACCGCACGCCGGGTGGGGCAGCGGCGAACCGCTGGCAGCGCTGGATTTCGCGCCGCCCTCGAAGACCGCCGGGTGTGTGGCGAGCGACCGCTGGGCGACCGCCGTAGCGGATGGCGTGGTGGTGCGCTCCGAAGAGGGGCAGGTGATGCTCGATCTGGACGGCGACGGCGACGAACGCACCGGCTGGAACGTTTTCTATCTGCACGTTGGCAGCAACGGACGCGTCCCGCTTGGCGCGCGCCTCAAGCGAGGAGAGCGGATCGGGCACCCCTCCTGCGAAGGGGGCTCGGCAACCGGTACGCACATCCACCTGGCGCGCAAATACAACGGCGAATGGATGCCAGCGGAGGGTTGGGGAGGCGTGCTGGCTTTCAACCTGGAAGGTTGGACGGCTCACCGCGGCAGCCAGATCTACCTGGGAACGCTCACCCGGTACGCGCAGGTGGTAACGGCGTGCACCTGCTCTAACGCAGCCAGTTGGATCCGCACCGACCGCATACCGATCCACACGCCGACGCCGGAAAACCTGGCTACCCCCATCGCAAACCAATAGGGCAGAATAAAATCAATAATCTGAAACTTAATATCAATATTCTTTAGTATAGTATTGACTTCTCTAAAGTAAGGACTATAATAGATACAGATACTGAATCCAATTTTGGCGAGGGTGCTATGCAACCAGTTCCAAACCGCTGTCCGCTGTGCGGCGGCGAGCTCACAGTGACCCGTATTTACTGCCGTAGTTGCGATACCGCCTATGAGGGTCGGTTTTCAAGCAGCCTGTTCAGCAATCTGACCCAGGATCAGCTCAATTTCATGGTGACGTTTGTGCGCTGCGAGGGTAAAATCTCGCGCGTGGGCGAGGAAATTGGGCTCTCCTATCCTACGATTCGCAACCGGCTGCACGAGGTGATTCGCGCCCTGGGGTACGAGCCGGGCGGCGACGACGAACCGCCAGGGCTCACCGACGAGGAACGGCAGCGCATCCTGGAGGACCTGGACAGCGGGGCGATCAGCGCCGCAGAAGCCATGCGCCTTTTGCGCGAAGTGGAGGCTTGAGATGGCGCGCCAAACAATCTCGACCAGCCTGACCCCGGACTGCATCCTGGGCATTATCCAGGGCGATTTGCGCGTCAAGGGCTGGGACCTGCCTCAGGTGGCAGTCCAGGCGGACGCTGAATTGTTGGATTTGAGCGAAGCGGAAGACACCGTGCGGCTGAGCTGCCGCGGCGATTGCGAGATACGCCTGCCTTATGGAGCCGTCCTGGAAATTGAAACCGTACAGGGCGATCTCCAGATCAAGCTGCTCGAAGAGAGCGCCAGCATCGGGCTGGTGCAAGGTCAGCTAAGGTTGCGCAACGTGGCGGGGGTGCGGGCAGGGCAGGTCAACGGCGACGTCTCAGCCCGCAGCGTGAACGGCGACCTGGAAATCGGGCTGGTGCAAGGCGAACTGCAAGCCAGCCAGGTGGAAGGTGATGTGCAAGTCGGACAGGTGCAGGGAGATTTGACGCTGCAAAGTGTGAGCGGCGCGATCCAGGCGATGGCAAACGGCGACGCACGCCTGCAATTGAACGCCCTCGATGGCGAGAGCTATCAAGTGAAAGCCAGGGGAGATGTGCAATGCCGCCTGCCCGCCGAAGCCGGGCTGCGGTTGAGTCTGCTGAGCCGCAAACGTTCCATCAAGGTCAGCCTGCCGCCCCAACCGCGCCGCTACGACCAGGAGGCGCTGGAGTTGGAGTTGGGGGACGGAGCGGTGGATTTTAGCATCGAAGCCGGAGGAGACATCCTGCTCGCCCCAATGGGGGCGGAGCGCCGGACCGGTTGGGAGCCCGGCAGCCCGCAGATGGCGGATTACAACGAACAGATCGCGCGCCAGGTGGAAGCTCAAATCGAGCAGCAGATGGAAGAAGTCACCCGGCGGATGCAAACGCAAATGGAAAACCTTTCGGAGATGCTGAGCCGCACCGGTTTTTCATCCGAGGATTCGGAGCGGATCATCGAGCAGGCGCTGCGCATGAGCGAGCGCGAAACCGCCCGCGCGCAGGAGAAGATGCGCCGGGCGCAGGAGAAATTGGAGCGCAAGCTGGAGGAGACCCAGCGCAAAGCCGAACTGCAGGCGCGCGCGGCTGAGCGCCGGAACTGGACCCGCCCGCGCCACACGTGGGGACGCAACTGGACGACAAGCCCGCCTGGTCCGCCGCCCGCGCCGGCGCCCGAACCCGCCCCAGAACCGGCGAGCGAAGAAGAGCGCCTGATAATCCTGCGCATGCTCGAACAGAAAAAGATCACCCCCGAAGAAGCTGACAGCCTGCTGGCGGCGTTGGAAGACCAGGGAGAATAAGCCAATGGAGACCTCGAACGCGCGCTTGCACATCCTGGATCTGATCGAACAGGGTCAGATCTCGGCTGAGGAGGGTCTGCGGCGGCTGCAAGAGTTGCAGGAAGGTGGAGCGCCGGGGGAGATCTGGACTGACGACCAGACCCGCCAGCCGGAAGAAGCAGCTTTCGCGGCGAACGAGCCGAAATTCGCGCCATCCGAGCCAGCGCAAACCGCAGCCGGGTTCGAGGCGGCTTCTGCCGCCTCCGGGGCAACCAGGGGGGGAATGAATGAGGCTGCGCCCTCGATCCGCAAGTGGAAGCGCTGGTGGACTGTACCGCTGTGGACCGGAGTGGCGGTGACAATCCTCGGGGGGCTGCTTATGTACCAGGCAATGCAGACCTCGGGTTATGGCTTTTGGTTTTTCTGCGCCTCATTGCCTTTTATCCTCGGGTTGGGGCTGATGGTGCTGGCATGGAAGGCGCGCAATGCGCCCTGGCTGCACTTACGCATCCAACAAAAGCGGGGACATTCGCCCGAACGGATCAACTTGAGCTTCCCGCTGCCGTTCCGGCTGACAGCCTGGATCACGGACACGCTGGGGCGGTTCATCCCAGATCTGCCGGGGCGCGAGTTGAGCCAGATGATCCAGGCGGCTAACGGCAACCTCACCCCCGAGAACCCCATTTTTATCGAGGTGGATGAAGGTGATGGCGAGCATGTCGAGATCTATATCGGTTAAAATTGCACTACGCCCGAACGAAAGATACATCAAGATCGCCCAGAAAAGGACCGGGGATCTATTGCAGCCTTGCTGCGGCGCCGAGGCTGGCGATATAAGGAGGTCTACAAAATGGCAACCAATGAAGAACGTATGAAGATCCTGCGGATGATCGACGAGGGGAAGATTACAGCCGAAGAAGGCGCCAAACTGCTGGCGACGCTTTCGGGTAGCCGCAAGACCGTGCGCAAGACCTCGCTGAGCTACGGCGCGGGTGGGGCGCGCTGGCTGAAGGTGCGGGTGACGGATATGGTGACCGGCAAAGCCAAAGCCACGGTCAACCTGCCATTGAGCCTGGTGGACGCCGGGCTCAACATCGCCTCAAAATACGCGCCGGATGTGGCGTTCGATGAACTGGTGGAGGCGATCAACGCCGGCGCGGAGGGCAAAATTATCGACGTCTACGATGAAGAAGACGGCGAGCACGTCGAGATTTTTATCGAATGACTTGCATCGAGCGCTGAGCTATCGCGACGCACTTGAAGGAAAGGATCGACGATCGCCTGGTTTGATCGGGCGATTTTACTTTTTAGTACTCAAAAGTGCCGCTGACGACCAACTCCTCCTGACCCTCCCCCAAATCCTCAAAAATCGAATATTCCAGTTCGATCGGAAAGACCTGCACCAACATGGCTTGCGCGGAGCAATAACGCGTGGCGGATAGCTCGATCGCGCGCCGCACAGCCGCTTCCTCAACGCCGTGACCGGTCACGCGATACTCCATGCGGGCGTGGGTGAAAACCTTGGGATGCTCTTCTGCCCGGTCCAGGTGGACTTTCACCTCAAAATCTGTGATCGCCTGGCGTTTCTTTTCCAGAATGGAGATTACATCCATGCCGGTGCAACCAACCAGCCCCAGGGCGATCAATTCCATTGGGCGGAACCCTTCCTGGGCGGCGCCCAGCGGCAATTCGAAGCCCGAATCGGCTCTGCCGGAAAAGCTCAAGCCGGTGGTCCAGGTTATTTTTGCGTCCATGTGCGATTACTCCTGAGGGGATTATTGCTCGCGGATGAGCGGGGTGACATATTCTTCCAGCTTCGCCAGGTTGATCGGGCCGTTCCAGGCTAACCGTACGGTTCCTTGCCGGTCGATCACATATGAATTTGGCAGGGTGCCGTTTCTAAAGGCTCGCAGAGCCTCTGTCTGGGGGTCCAGCCATACAGGGAAACTGAGTTTATACAGATCCACATGATATTGGACATCTACCAGTTCGCCGCCGGCTTCGATCCCGATCACCGTAAAGTTATCCTCTTGGTGTTTTTCGTAAAAGGTTTGCAGCTCGGGGAGCTCTGCCCGGCAAGGCGGACACCAGAAAGCCCAATTGTTGACCAGGACAACCTGTCCCTGATAATCGCTCAGGCTGACCGGCTGGCTGTCGAGCTGCTGCAGACGCAAATCGGGGGCGGGGAATTCCACGCGCAGTGGGACCGCCGGGGTGAACTGTTGCGGATCTTCCGGATTTGCGCTTCCGCCGGAGCGCGGCAGCAAAAGCAGAGCCAAGCCGCCGACGATAAAGAGACCGACGCCGACGAAGGCAAGCGCCATCGCCTGGGAAGGGGATTTTCGCAGCGTAGCTTTTTTGCGAGCCTTAGCGCGGTTCATAGAGCCTCATCCAGAAACGCCGACCGTCAAGCGGCGCCGAACTTTGATCTGTGCACATCGTTTCATCCGTTAGTTGTTGGATCAAGTCATTTCCTCCTGTCCCGCCGGGACAGCCGTGGTTGGTTTATCAGGTATGGCAGCCTCCGCCGCCGGTGAAACCGCAATGCGGGCAGACGAGATTCAGCAGCCCATCGTAATCCAAAACCGCCTGACCGCATACCGGGCAGCGATCGCCCGCCCGCAGCGGAGCAGCCGGCGCGAACAGCTTATGAGAGCGCTCAACCCGCAGCGCAAACGGCTGGCTCAGACTCGGGGCGGGGTTTTTTGTTTCGTCCATGCCAAGCTTAGCTGCATCTCCAGATTATGAGTTACGAGTTCGAGTTGAGGAATTCATTCAGTTCCAGCCGGGCAAACAGCCTTTCTTTCACGTCTGGCGGCGTGATTGGAGGTTCGACGGTCTCGTGATAAAGATAAACCGTCTTGCGCAACGTATCGATCACAATCCGGCAGTTCTCGCAATCCTGCAGGTGGCGGTCGATCTCCGCGCACAGTTCCTCGCTTAGATCGCCTTCGACATAGTCGGAAAGCGAGTTCAGAAGCAAATGACAGTGTTCATGATCCATGTCAGTCGTCTCCTGCTTCGGCTACACCCTGGGCAGCCATCCGCTCGCTGAAATATGCAGTCAGGAGTTCCCTTAGGCGCATGCGGGCACGCGAAAGGCGGGTCTTAACCGCCGATTCGCTCAAGTTGAGCGCCCGGCTGGTCTCTTCAGTGGAAAGACCTTCTATGTCCCGCAAAACAAAGACCGCCCGCAGATTCGGCGATAGTTGTTCTACCGCCTGGTGCATGTAGCGCCGGGCTTCGGCAGACATCATTTCCTTTTCAGGCAGGCAGCACCAATCCACAATTTGGAACGGTTTTTCGATTTCCAGATCCTGGTCGAGCTGCTCATCGATTGAAAGAGGAGTATTCTTACGTTTGCGGATCAACATCAACGCTTCGTTTGTCGCAATGCGGTAAAGCCAGGTGGACAGGCTCGAACGCCCATCAAAGTCACCCAAATAACGGTAAGCCTTGATGAAAGTCTCTTGGAGAATGTCTTCAGCGTCTTGCGGATCATCCAACATCTTGATGCCGAGCCGATAAACGACGCCCGAATAGACATCCATCAATAGAGCAAACTCAGCCCGATCGCCTGCCCGCAGTTTCTCTAAAGAGAAATCTTCTACTCTCGCCTTCTCTTTATTCATTAGATGCTTTCAATCCGAAAAGGTCACAGTATAGGAGTGAACCTGCGCCGGCAATGATTAAGCCGGAAAAGAATTGTATCATATTGACGACCGGGGGTGCTCATGCTATAGTCGTGAATACTTTGCGGATTATCACATTGTTGACCGATTTTGGAACCAAAGACGGCTATCATGGCGTGATGAAAGGGGTGATCTGGGGAATTGCGCCCGGGGTCAAGATCGCCGACATCACCCACCAGATCAGCCCGCAAAACGTGCTCGAAGGCGCCCTGGCTTACAGCCGGGTGGCACACTTCTTTCCCCCGGGGACGATTCATGTGGGGGTGGTCGACCCGGGCGTGGGCACAGCCCGCCGGCCAATTGCAGCCCAAATAGGCAGCCAGTTCTTCGTGGGACCGGACAACGGGCTTTGCACCTTGCTGGTACAGCAGAGCCGCCAGCAAAATGAAACGGTGCGGTTTGTAAAGCTGGACCAGCCCAAATACTGGCTGAGCGAGGTGAGCAATGTGTTTCACGGACGGGACATCTTCTCACCCGTGGCGGCGCACCTGGCAAACGGCGTCGTATTGGGCGATCTAGGAAGCCCGATCGACGACCCGCGCCTGCTGCAAATCCCCGAACCGGAACGCACCGCAAACGGCTGGCGCGGTCAGATCGTGATCGTGGATAATTTTGGCAACCTTTCTTCTAACCTGAGGCACGCGCACCTTGCAGGCTTAGATGACGTGACGGTTGAAATCGCCGGTCAGAGCATTCACGGTCTGCTGCAGACCTTCGGCGAGGGACAGCCCGGCGAATTGGTAGCGTTGTTCGGCGAAGCCGACGACTTGGCGGTCTGCGTCGTCAACGGCGACGCTGCCAGGCGTCTTAATGTCCGCGTTGGGGAACCCCTGGTCGCAAGATCAAGATAAGATGAATTCTTTCCTCACCCTCACGACCGATTTTGGGCAGGGCGATTTCGACGCCGGGGTGCTGGCTGGTGTGATTTGGAGCATCGCCCCCGCAGCCCAAATCGCTGACCTGAGCCATGAAATCGAGCGGCACAATGTGCTGGAAGCCGCGCTGCTGCTGGAACGCTGTACGCCTTATTTCCCCGCCGGAACAATTCATGTCGTGGTTGTCGATCCTGGGGTGGGGACGCAGCGGCGCGCCATCGCAGCCCGGCTTGGGGCGCAGCGTTACGTCTGCCCGGACAACGGGATCATTACGCTGGTGCGCCAGCGGGCGCTTTCAGCCAACCAGCCGGTCGAACTGGTACACTTAAACCAACCGCGCTATTGGCTTCCGAACGTGAGCCATATTTTCCACGGTCGAGATGTCTTTGCCGCCGCAGCAGGACACCTGGCGGCGGGCATCCCGCTGGCGGAGTTGGGCGAGCGGATCGACGACGCGGTTCTGCTGGAGTTCCTGGCGCCTGAACGCACGCCGCAGGGCTGGCGCGGCGCGGTGGTGCACGTTGACGCATTTGGGAATCTGTCCACCAATTTGAGCGTTTCCGAACTGCAAGGGGCGGTTGTGCGGACGGTGAACATAGGCGATGCCCAAATCACCGGGCTGGCGCGCACGTTCGGCGACAAAAAGCCAGGCGAGCTGACCGCACTTTTCGACAGTTCGGAGAAGTTGTGCATCAGCGTGGTCAACGGCAGCGCCGCGGCGCGGCTGGGCAGTCGGGTCGGCGAAGCGGTCGAGGTGGCGCTTGAATAGCCCATCCGAGGCGCGGCTTGAAATAGAAGGGTTGACTTTCTGTTATCACAGCCGCCAGGAACCCGCGATCCAAGATATCTCTTTCGATTTGCAGCCCGGCGAGGTGATGCTGCTGGCAGGCGCGAGCGGCTGCGGCAAGACTACGCTGATGCGCTGCATCAACGGTTTGATCCCCAAAATCTACCGGGGCAGCCTGGAGGGCCAGATCCGCGTATACGGAAGACCCGTCAGCGAGATGAGCATGGCGGAGCTCTCGCAGTCGGTGGGGACCCTGCTGCAAGACCCAGAGCGGCAAATCGTGGGAAGCTATGTGCTGAACGAGGTGGCTTTCGGGCTGGAAAATCTGGGACTGCCGCGGGGGGAAATTATGGAAAGAGTGGAGCGCACGCTGGATTATCTGGGGATCGCGCACCTGCGCGACCGCGAGGTCTTCAACATCTCGGGGGGCGAGAAGCAAAAGATTGCCCTGGCAGGCATTCTGGTGATGGAGCCGCGCATCCTGCTCCTAGACGAACCGCTGGCAAGCCTCGACCCCGCCTCATCGAGCGGGGCGCTGCAACTGTTCCGCCGGCTGGCAGACGACGGGATTTCGGTACTGCTGGTGGAGCATCGCGTGGATGAAGTGCTGGCGATCCAGCCCGAGCGCGTGCTTTACCTCGAAGACGGCAAAGCGGTATACCTGGGAGATCCGCAAGGCATGTTAGACGTGGTCGATTATCGGCGCGTGAAGCTGCCCGCCAGGACGGTGGTGCGGCGCGCCCGTAATGCAGAGCCGCCGCCAGAGTTTCAGCCCGCGCTGCCCCCGCCAACCCAACAGCCGCTGATCGATTTCCAGAAAGTCGGCTTCCGCTACCGGCCCGAACTGCCGGAAACGCTGCGCGGGGTCAATCTCCAAGTTCATCCGGGCGATGTGATCGCGGTCTTAGGCGCCAATGGGGCTGGCAAGACCACCCTGGTCAAGCACGCCCTGGGATTGTTAAAGCCCACCCGGGGACAGGTGCTGCTCGAAGGTCAAGACACCCGCAAGCTAACGGTTGCCCAGGCAGCGCACACCATCGGTTACGTGTTTCAAAGCCCGACCCAGATGCTGTACGCTCCGACGGTTGAGGAGGAATTGGCGTTCGGTCCGCGCAACCTGGCGCACCCGCCGGAACAGATTCGCGCAGACGTCAGTTGGGCAATCCGCACAGTGCATCTGGAGCCCGAGCTCAAAACCCCGCCGCTGGCGCTTTCATTTGGTCAGCAGAAACGGGTCAGCATCGCGGCGGTGCTGGCAATGCGCTCGCGCATCCTCATGATGGATGAGCCGACCGCTGGTCAGGATTACTGGAATTATCGCAGCTTCATGGATACGATCCTGCAAATGCCCGGGTTCGAGGCGATCCTGTTCATCACTCACGACGTGGATCTGGCGGTCATCTACGCCAACCGCATTCTGCTGATTTACAATGGGCAGGTGGCGGCAGACGGCTCGCCGCACGCGGTGCTCCGGGACGAAGAAAAGCTGCGCGCTTGCCGGGTGCTGCCGACCTCGCTGCTCGAGCTAAACCTGGAACTGTACCCGCAAACTGGGCGTTTCCTGCGCGCCGAGGCGCTCGCCCAGTATGTCGCGTGATCCGCCAGAGCGAACGCCGCAACAAAGGAGGCGGCGCGAAACCAAGCGATGCCTGTGGTGTTACTTACAACAGGGCTAAAATCAGTTGAGTAGTGAGGAGGATAGAAATGGAAAAGAAATCTTTGTGGGCGTTTGGGACGCGCGAGGTGGTGTATGCCGCGATCGGCGCAGCGCTGTACGCGGTGCTGTCGATTGCGACAAACTTCCTGCAGATCCCGGCTGCCGCGAACGTCTCGATCCGCCCAGCCGTGGCGATCCCGATGTTTTTCGGCTTGGCGTTTGGTCCGTGGGTCGGGCTGATCACCGGGCTGGTCGGAAACGTGATCAGCGACCTGATCTCGGGCTATGGTTTTTGGCCCTGGTGGGATCTGGGCAACGGGTTAATCGGGTTCATCCCCGGTCTGATCTACCTGCAGATGACCGATTTTCGCTCGCTGGGCGATATTATCAAGGCTGAAATCATGGTCGTGGTCGGCGTAGCAGTGGGCATGTTCGTAGCCTCGGTCAGCGAGATCTGGGTCTCCGGGATCGATTTCGCGACCTCGATGGCGACCAATTTCGTTCCAGCCTTCATTTCAAACATCGTGAATGGACTGATCCTCGTGCCAATTTTAATGATCGCCTATTCGGCGGTGCGCGGGCGGTCGGGTCGCTGAATGTCATTTAGGCTGATTGGCTTGCAGCCGCGTCGGAGCGCGGCTGCAAGCGCCGGGTGATCCATGATCGTCAGTTTCAACTACCGCAACCGGCACAGCTTGCTTGAGCGACTGGACCCGCGGGCGCGCTGGATCTTCTCGCTCCTGGTGCTGTTTGCAATCACGATGTTCTGGGATGTGCGGTTTCTGCTGTTCTTCCTGGCGCTGACGCTGGGTCAGTATTACCTGGCGCGGTTGACCTGGCGTGAAACCCGCCGAGCCTGGTACTTCGTGTTTTTCATCATGACCACCATGGTGGTGGTGAATACGATTATCACGAGCAGCGGGACGATTGGGGCGGCAATGAAGGGCACGCACACGGTGATCTTCCACCAGTTCACCATACCGATCACCGGCTGGATCTGGGAGCTCAACCTGACGGTCGAGCGGTTGTGGTTTGCGGTCACCCAGGTGACGCGCATCCTTTCGATCTCGGCGCTGTTCCTGGTGATCCCCTTCACGATGGACCCGCGCCAGTACGGGGCGACTTTCCGCGGGATGGGTCTTCCGGACCGGCTGGCTTACACGCTCGATCTGGCGTTTCGCTTCGTGCCGACGCTGGGGCGCGATTTTCAACTAACGCTCGACGCCCAACGGGCGCGCGGCTATGAGGTGGAAAAGGTAGAAGGCGGACTGTTCACGCAGATCCGCAAGATGGCGCCGCTGGTGGTGCCGGTGACGATGAACGCCATCTTGAGCGGTGAAGATTACGCCAACGCAATGGACTTGCGCTGTTTTGGATTGCGCAAGCGAACCTGGATCGAAAAGCTAACCTATCACTGGCGCGATTATCTATGGATTGGTTTTGGGGCGCTGCTGCTGATCGCGTCCGTGGTCCTCTCGCTGCTCGGGTATGGAGAGTTCTGGGTGCCGTCCATCCTGCTCCAGTAGCGCGTTTGTATCCCAAATATCGTTAAAAAACCTAACCCCGCACGCCAGGATTCAGCGTGCAAGGATGGCGTCAACCTGCTTGATCAGATCGGCGAGCGGCAGGTCGGCAAGCGAATCAAGCGCCAAATCCGCCAGGCTGGTATCGGTGAGGCGGGTGAGCGAATTGGGGACGACGACGACGAAAATCCCCGCGCGTTTAGCGGCGAGCGCGCCGTTGCGCGAATCCTCGAATGCGATCACATTTTGGGGCGCGACGCCCAGGCAATCGAGAGTAAGGCGATAAAGCGCAGGGTCTGGCTTGGTGTACAGCACATCGTCGCCGGTGTGCACGCACGAGAAATATTCGCGCAACCCCAGGCGCGCAATATGACCATTGACCCAGGCGCCGGAAGAACTGGAAGCCAAGCCGAGTTTCAGACCCAGCCGGCGGGCATCTTCCAGGTAGTCCTCCACCCCTGGGAGGGGCGGTTGGTTGTGGATCAGTTCCAACTCGTGGGCGCGGCGGCGCGCAAATTCGGGTGCGAAGTCCTTGCCGTCTTTAGCCAGGCGGATCAACTCCTCCATCGGGTTAAAAATCATCTCCGCCGTCCCAATATTGACCGCCCATTTTTCGAAAGGCAGGTACAGCCCGTGGCGGCGATACAATTCCTGCCAGGAGTGAAAAATGGGTATTTCGGTGTCCAGGATCAAACCATCGAAATCAAAAATCAGCGCTTCGATCATGAGGATCGCAACCCGCGCTGCAAGAGCGGCTGAACTAAAATCCAGGCGCCAACCAGGATCAAGAGCAGGGGCCAATATTTCCCCAACAGGCTGGGGCCTCCCAGGAGGACGCCAAACACAACAAACAACATCGCGCTGATGATCACCAGCGCACCGCCCTCGCGTAAACCGTGGCGGAAGCGACCTTCCAAAAGACCAGCCAGGATGATCCCGATCCCGGCAAAGCCAGGGATGAGCGTCCAGACGTAAGTCCAGCTCTGCCAACCCCCGGTTTCACGCAGATAATAGAACAACCCGCCGATCCCGCCCACGATGCAGGCTGGGATCGCCATGCGCGGGGCGCCGAACAGCAAACCGAGCAGCAGCAAAAGCAACCCGGCGCCAATGACCAGCGCGGGCCAGGAAAAGTTGAAATATCTCCAAATGTGCAAACCCGGATAAAATTGCCGGGCAAGCAGCCAACCCCCCGCCAGTACAAGCAGCAAGCCCAGCACCAGGCTTGACCGTCTCTCACGACTCATGACAAACTCCTATATTGACCGTTCAGTTCTGTCCGCAGACAAACCTGCCGGTTTTTTGCTTTCCGATCCCATTTTATCAGACTCCGTCAACCCAGCCGCGCCAGCACCTCGACCAGAAACTGGGCGAGCAAGATCTTGAAAATCAATGCGACCGGATAGACGCTGGCGTAGGAGAGCGTGGGCAAATCGCTTTCGGTCTGGGAATTTGCGACCCCAAGACCAGGCGGGTTAGTCATCGTGGCAGACAACGCCCCCATCGTAGCCAGCAGATTCAGGTGGTAAACGCGGTGCATCAAGAACAGACCGGCTGCGGTGGAGACAACCGTCACCACCGCCCCGCCGATCAGCAGGCTGAAGCCCTGCTGGAGCAGGATGTCGACAAAGTGCGCGCCGGCGTTCACGCCCGCGCCAGCCAAAAAGAACATTAAACCCAGCTCGCGCGAAAGGTTCTTGGCAGCCGCGGGAATGTAAAGGCGCAAGGGACCCAGTCCGCCAAAATGCCCCACCGCCAGGCTGACGACGAAAGCCCCGCCCGCCGGACCGAGGCGCAATGTGAACCCGTTTGGGAGGGCGACGGGGATCGAACCGATCAAAATGCCCAACAACAACCCCGCCAAAAAAGGCAGCATGTTGGTCTCCTCCGCCCGGTGCGGACGCCCGTGAACCAGCTCGACAAAATGCTCCACCGCCCGGCGGTCGCCTACGAGGCGGATATTATCGCCCATCTCCAGCGTTACGTTCCCCGACGGGGTGAGCTCGACGCCCTGGCGGCGAATGCGGGTGATCACCACGGTGTACTGCTCCCAGAGGCGCATCTGGCTCAGCTTTTTACCGGTCAACGATTCCTCGATCACCTCAACGTCCACGCTGAGCACATCCGCGTTGACATCCATCCGCTCATGGGTTTCTTCGCCAAGCAGAATGCGGATTTTCTCCAGCTCTTCCGGCAAACCGACGACCATGACCACATCGCCTAAAAAGAGCGCATGATCGGGCGTGGCGGCAAAGACCTGCTCGCCGTGCCGGATGCGTGAGATGTTCGCCTGGAACATGCGCTGCGGGTTGATCTCGCGCACCATTTTGCCGTCAATGTTCGGGTTAGTGATGCGGAACTGCCGCGCCTGGAGGGTTGGGGTTTCGCTCTCTTTTTCACGCTCCCATTTCTGCGCTTCGCTGACGATCTTTTGGTTCAGGAGGCGCGGCAGGAATTGGATCAACAGCACTATTCCAATCATGCTGAAAGGATAGGCGATGCCGTAACCGACCGAAATCGCGCCGCTCGACCCGGGAGCCAGGCGCGCCGCCGCATCAATGGCTGCCGCCAGAGCTGGGGTGCAGGTCAACGCGCCTGTGTAAAGACCCGCAGCAAGATCGAAAGACAATCCCAGCCAGCGCTGAACGACGAGTGTTGCCAGCGCGCCGGTGCCAACCACCGAGAGGGCAATTGCGACGAAACGGATGCCGTGCCGGCGAAAGGTGCGGAAAAAACGCGGCCCCGCCTGAAGACCAACCGCATAAACGAAGAGCAGCAAGCCCAAATCCATAATCGGTTTTGGTACATTCAGACCGAAATGACCGAAGATCATCGCGGTAAACAGAACGCCAGCGGAACCGAGTGAGACGCCGCGCACCGTCACCCCGCCAAGCCAGACCCCGATTGCGAGGATGGCGAATAATATTAGCATTTCCTGCGCCAGTAGAGCGCTCAAACAAAGCCTCCGAATCAACCAGAGATCGAACGAGCCGCCAGGTCAAAACTGTGTGGAACGTTTGCGGCAGCCAAACGCAAGTATATCATCTGCGAATTGGGGTTGCTCGACCGCGAAACGGCTTTTAGAGTTAAAATCAACCCATGAACGAAAAACCGCCCATCCGCTTGATCGCTGTGGATGACTTGCCGCTGATGCGCAGCGGTTTGCGATCCTTTCTGACCGCCTATCCCGATTTCAACCTGGTGGGCGAAGCGAGCAACGGCGAAGAAGCGATCCAGCTCTGCGGGCTGATGGCGCCGGACATGGTGGTGATGGATTTGCAGATGCCCGTGATGGACGGGGTGGAGGCAACCCGCCAGATCCACCAGCGCTGGCCCGCAATCAAAGTGCTGGCGCTGGTCAATTTCCGCGACGATGAACTGATCGAGCAGGCGTTCGAAGCTGGGATCGCCGGTTATGCGCTCAAAGATGTAAGCGCAGACGAACTGGCTGAAAGTATACGGCGGATTTATCAAGGTAAACGCCATTCGACCAGCCGCCCGAGGCGCAGCCGCCAGCAGATCGCGCTGCTCGAACACCTGGCGCAGGGGATCGATCTGGTCTCGAACGATCGCACGCGGCTGGCTGGGCTGCTGCGTGGTGGGCTGCCGGGGCTTTTTCCCGACTCGCAGATCGAGATCCGGCTCTTTCCCGACCAAAGCCTGTTGTGCTATCCGGTTGAACAGCTGAAGGCGCTGCCCCAGGCTGCCTGGCGCTGGCTGCAGATCCGGCCCGAAGCGCACGTAATCCGCCTGGGGCAATCTGCGCCCTGGGGAGGGGCGCTGCCGGGGGATGGACAACTCCTGCTCACGCCGCTGCTCTCGCATACCGGCAATCCGCTCGGAGGGATTGGTATCATCCAGCCGGCGGGTGAGATCGATCTGTGGGACCACCTGGGGTTCATCAAGGAATTGGCGGCGCAGATCTCGCAGGCGGTGGAACGCAGCACGTGGACCGACCGGCAAATACGCGTGCAGTTGGTCGACCAGGAGCTGGTCAACGCCGGAAAGATCCAGACCGGCATCCTGCCGGAGAAACCGCCCGTGCTGCGCGGCTGGGAAATGGCGTCGATCCTTGAGCCAGCCCTACAGACCTCGGGTGATTTCTACGACTTCATCCCGCTGATCAACAACAACTGGGGTTTTGTGATCGCGGATGTATCGGATAAGGGGATGGGCGCCGCGCTGTTCATGGCGCTGAGCAGCACGCTTTTCCGCACCTATGCCACGCAGTACGCCACTCTGCCGTCTTTTGCGCTGAGCCAGATCAATGAACGGATTCTGTCCGACACGCGCAGCGAGATGTTCGTGACCGCCTTTTACGCGGTGCTCGAACCGGATACCGGGCGGATCCGCTATGTGAACGCCGGACACAACCCCCCTTATCTGATCAGCAGCCAAAAGGGCAAACCCTTCGACCGCCTGCGCTCGACCGGGATGGCGTTAGGGGTGATGGAAAGCGCCGGATGGCGTCAAAAAGTGGCGCGCCTCGCGCCGGGCGACTTGCTGGTGCTGTACACCGATGGGGTCACAGAGGCGCAGGACCGCCAGGGGCGCTTTTATGGAGAACACCGCCTGCAGGATTTGCTGCGCTCGCTCGGCGTCCGACCAGCGCAAGAAGTGCTCGAGGCGGTGTTAGCGGACGTGAAGCGCTTCACCGGCAGCGCCCCTCAACAAGATGACATCACGCTGATTGTGATCCGGCGGCAGGCGGAGGCATGAGCCCCGCTTCAGCGATCAAAAAAGATGCTCTTGCCGCTCACTGAAAGCGGGACGCCCATCACGAAATGCCAATCCACCAGCCCCATCTGGCGGGCAGCCGCGCCGATGCGGTACATGATGCGGTTGTCGACGTTGAACAGGCTGGCGGTCTTGACCGCCGAGCCAAGGGCGATCCCCAGATCCAAAATGCGAAAGGCGCACATTGGACCGATAAACTCGCCCTGATAAGGCGGCTGGTCGAGCAATTCATCACAGGTGGGGTAGCCGCAAGCGCCGCAGTTTAGACCCGCCGTGTTGGGTTTTTCCAGACCGATGAGCACCACAGCTTGCGAATCCGCTACGTTGCGGGCATCGCGGTCGAAATTAGCTTTTTGCGAGCGCTCGCCATACGCGGTCATCGCCTGAGCCAGATCCTGCACAATCGAACCCTGCAAGATTTTGACCGCGACAAAGTTTTCGCCTTTCGCTTTAGGCGCGGTGATCGCCGCCAAGCCCATCATCTCAGCCACCTGACCCACACCGCTCGACAGCCATTCTTGTGTTTCCATATTTGTTCCCTTATAAAAATGCAATCTGGTTGAAACAGAGATTCGCGCCCGGTCAGCGCCCGGCTTTCCACCAGGATACCGCCCCCGCTGCGAAGCGTCCAGTAATCAACTTCCCGGTTCCGGGTTAATGATGTCATGTGTTCGCCGCAAGCCCCCAAAGAAAGAGCAGCTCACAGACGAACGCTAACCCCGATCATGGGGTCTGATTTTCAATAAGGGCGCCAGAAGCCGGCGCGGAGAGGTCAGCAAATGGCGCTGCCCCAAACAGTTCAGGAAATCGCACGAGGGTGCCGGTGTCGTAAGGTCTGAGGTAAGCCCAATCGACCGCGAGGGTGTCCCAGCTATTATCCGAATACATCCCTACGCCAACCCAACCGCTGGTCAGGCTGGGATCGGTTCCGCTCCAAACAAACCGGTCATTGACAAAGAAAGCCAGGTTCGGGCCGTTGACAACCACGCGCAGCGCGTTCCAATCCCCGCCAGTCGCCACGAAATTATTCTTCTTCTTCCAATTGAGCAGCGCGGCGGTCACATCGTTCGATCGCTTATAGACCGAGATCGATCCAGCATCCGTATACTGGAAAGCATAATAACTCCTCCAGCGGTCGCTGCTGTTCAACGGATACGGCTTCCCACGGACATAGATGATGTTTTCGCAATTTGCGCATTTTCCAAACCGCCGCATGCGGACTTCATAGATGAAGTTATCGAAATCTGACGGAAAACCAGCCGAAATATATTTACCGCTCTGAGCCGCCGCGAAATAATGGATCGGGGTCGCATACCAGTTCCCCGCGACGGGCGTCCAGCCTCCGCTATCTCCATTGAAACTGGTATGAAAGGAGATTGGAGCGACGTCCTGCCAGTTTGCGCGGGGAAGGAAAAGCCGGTTTACCTGATCGGGGCAGGTGTAGATGCGCACGTCATCGATGAACCAGCCCCAATCGTCAACAACGTAATCGGCGCCGATCCGGAAGCGAAAACGCACATCCCCGCCAGCTAGACTGGACAGATCGAAGCGCGAGGAGGTCATCCCGTGGCTGGTGTCTATAAAAGCGAAACGACCCCTCAGCGGGTTGCCAAAGTTATAATCAACGATCGCGCCGGTGTAACCGTTGTCCAGGGCGAGCGAGCCGGCGTCCGTCCAGGGTCCGCCATTGTAACTGTACTCGAGGACGCCCCCGTCATAATTATCCCCGTAGCCCGCTTCAAATTCATACGCGTGGTCGAAGCGCAGAAAAGCCGGGCTGGAAACCGGCAGGGCAACCGGCTGTTTCATTTCCGCTGCATAGTCGGCGGCATCATCCTGATTATAGCCCCACAGGTTGTAAGCGCCGCTCGTGGCATAGGTCCCGTCAAAAGAGTACCAGTTCGAGGATGGCGGGTAGAACCATGCTTCAGCAGCGCCGCTCAGAGCCTGGAAATCCCACCCGGGGTTGGAGGGGTCTTCAAAACTGTCAAAATAGAGGTCGAGCGGCGAACCGCTATCGCACACTGGCGCGTCGATGGTCTGGCAGGCGATGGGCTGTTGGGGAAGCTCAGTCGCTAGGACGGCGTTGCTCACCTCCAGGCAATCAGCAGCGGTGATGCCGTACTGACCGATCAGCATGGAGCAAGCCAGGTGGAGGGCTGAACCCAGGTCGGCGAAGTCGGCGGCTGAGGTGAGCAGGTGGGTTTGGACTTCGTAGAAGATCTGAGCTGTTTCGGATATCCCCAGCCCGGCGACGGTGTAGCCGTTGAACGTGGCGCCATCGGTCATCAGAAATGCGGTCTTATTTACCACGCCGCTGTTGTAATGAACTCCGCCATTATCGCCCGATCCGCAATAATAATTGGCGCTGGTGATCTTATCCGGATCGCCAAACAGTGTGGGATCCGCCATATTGCGAAACGCCCCAAAACCGGGCACGTCTTCCCCCAGTTGCCAGCGCACGCCAGGGGTATCGTTATCGCTGCCGTTGGTGTACGTCAGATCGATGAACTCCCCCCAGATGTCGGAGAAGGCTTCGTTGATCGCGCCGGACTGCATGAAATAGAACAATCCCGATTCGTTCTCGGTGACGCCGTGGGTTAATTCGTGGGCAACCACATCGTCGGCAGAGCTAAAACCCGCCCCAAAGACCATCTGCGTACCGTTCCAGAAGGCGTTTTGATAGGGGCAATTGTTGTAACTTGGACAATACTGCACGGTGCTGATCAGCTTCAAGCCGCGGTCATCCAGGCTGTCGCGGCCGTGAACGCTCGCATAAAAATCATAGGTGAAGCCCAGATAGTCGTAGGCGTTGTTCACTTCCACGTCGGCGCTGGGACCTCCACCCTCGACCCGCGCCGGGCTGGTTCCAGGCAGCCTGGTCGGAGAATTGTTGTTATCGTAGATTTCGCGATACTTGGCGGTGTCGAGTTGGTTGAAGTTGAGCGCCACATTGCCGAAACGGGCGTGAACCAGCACGAGCTCGCGCACCGGCTGTTCGAGCGCGGCAGCCGGCTGGTTTGTGACTTCGAGACGCCACACCAGGGCAGGCTCCTTCACAATCCCCGGATTGCCCAGCAGCGCCGGGCTGTAAATCCAGAGTTCAGGCTCGCTCGAAGTCAGCGACGCTTCGTCTGTGCCATAATACTTGGCGGCGAGTTGGAGCGCGGTCCGGCGCGCCTGCTCCGGGTCGACCCGGGGGGTGCTGTTCAAGTCAAGGTCAGGCTGGATCTCGCCGCTCACCGAGCGCACCCCGCGCCCCCGGTCGAGTTGGACGATCAACTCGCCGCCCATCACCGGGACGCCTTGATAGACCTGCTGAAAGCGCAGGAGCGTGCGCCCATCCTGCGCCTGGCTAGACTTCATTACATTCAACTCGCGAGGAGGTTCCCGCAGCCCAAAGAGGCTTCCATACTCTGCCAGAAAACCCAGGGCGGCTTGTTCGGGCGCAACACCCGGACCAAATGTCTGGCTCTGCGGGAGGCGCGCCCCCGAGCGGGTGGTCAAAAGGCGGGCTTTGCCCGTCACCGCGTGATATTCGATCTGGAGATCAGTCTGAAGCCCCGGCGCCGCTAACCCGTCGTTCCTGAAGCCGGGAGGCTGGCTCAACCCGCCGGAAACGGGCAGGTCAGAGACTCGGACAGCCTGAACCGAAGTGGTAAACGCGCTGGCGCAGAAGACCAGAGCAATAGTCACGGTGAAGATGCGCTGAAGGTTTTTCATAATCCATGCCTCTGTCTTCGATGCTCAGTTTGATGCAATCCGTATCCAGCCTGACAGCCAGGCGAACCATTCCGCGCGCAACAACGGATTAGCTTGATTTTCCCGCCTCAATCGCGGCTGAAAAAACTGCGACAGGCAACGCGCGCAACCATTCTATCACCAGCGCCGAGGAAAGACGTAAAATAAAGCTAACAAGGCTGTCAAGCCGCGCGCGTTGCAGATCAAATTGGCTGTGTACTGCCTGAGGAAAAATTGCGCTCTAATTTAGCGCAGGCGCGCCCGCGCGCAATTCCTCTTGCAGCAAATCGAGGGCAAATTTCCAGAAGTGGAAGGCGTCCGCAAAATTGCTGGCGATGCCAAACGAGATGCGCACCGCCCCGGTGCTTTTCCCGTCGATGCACAGCCGGAAATCGTCCAGCGTGAGGCGCTCCGGCTGGCTGACAAAACAGGCTGCCAGCTCGGGCTTGGAGATGCCCAGGGCGATCTCGCCCGCGCCCGGGTTGCAAAAACAGCCGGTGCGCAGCGAAATCTTCAACTGGTTCGCCCGGCTTTCGATCCAGCGGTGATCGATCGCCTGACCCTGGCGGTTGTAGAAGTTCAGTGTGATCGTGCCGCCGCGCCGCTCGGTGTTTGCCGGACCGTAGATGCGCGCAAACTTCTTACCGTCGGGGTATTCCAGGGCGAGTAAATTCTCAATCAGCCAGCCGGCAAGGCAATTTACACGGTCGTGGATCAGGTCAAGCCCAACCGCCTGGAGGTGACGCAGCCCGATCTCGACCGCGGGCAGATTGAGGTAGTTCAAAGTGCCGTCCTCGAAAGCAGCCTCATCCGGAGCAAGGTAGAACTTATCCCCCTGAACCGAAGCAACGGTGATCGTGCCGCCCGCGAACCAGGGGCGGCGCAGGCGCGCCAGCGCCTGCCGGCGCGCCAACAAACAGCCAACGCCGGTAGGGTAGCCGAACATCTTATAGAACGAGAGCGGGACAAAATCGGGGCGCCAGCGGCTTAAATCGAGGCGGTTGGAGGGGGAAAAGGCGGCTGCGTCGAGCAGCACGCTCCAGCCGCGCGCCTGCGCCAGCTCGATCCACTCCAGCGGGTGCTGCACGCCCGAGAAGTTCGACTGAGCCGGGTAGGCGAACAGGTTGTTCCCCGCAGACGGCGCCTGATCGAGATAGCTTATAAGCTGCGCTTCGTCCACGTGCAGATCCGGGATCACGACTGGAAGATATTCGAAGCGGGCGCCGCGGGCGCGGGCGTATTCGCGAATCCCGTTGACCGAATTGTGGTTGTCGAAGGTCAGCAGGTAGAGGCTGCCGGGACCGAACGGGAACGACTCGCCGACCAGCTTGAGGGCGCCGCTGGCGTTGGCGGTGAAGATCGCTTCATATTCATCGGGGGAGGCGTTGAAGTATTCCAGCACAAAGCGGCGAGCCTGTTCGACCAGATGGGTTATGGCGAGCGAAGTCGGGTTGGAGGAGTGCGGGTTGCCAAACACATGCTCGCGCAGCAAGTCGTGATGCTGGCGGAGCTGCGAATCGGCGTAGAGGCTGCCGCCGGTGTAATCCAGATAGATGTGCCCCAGGCGGTCCAGGCGGCTGTATTCAGCCTGGCGCAGCGCGTCCAGGATGGCGGTGGCGGCAAACGCAGGGTAGGCTTCATTGAAGCGCTGCCGGGCTTGTTCGAGCGAGACTTCGGTGGTTTGATCCAACATAGCGAACCTCAATAGATAAAAAATTAACCCATTTTACCAGGATCGCCGCGCATAGGACGCGCGTAGGATGGCGACGAGACCAGAAAACCGTTTTACAGCGAACTCATTCTGCTGCCGGCGCAGATTGAATTTTCTTGCGCATCGTATTCATAATCAGGCGCTTGAGGCTCTCATAGAATGACACGCCGTACAGGTCCAGAATCACCCCCAGAGCCACGTCCATCTCTTTTGAGCCCATAGCCGGGTTGCAATTGGTGTCGATGAAATAATTCCGCCCCGCTTCATCGACGCGGATGTCGAACTTTCCGTAATCGCGCATATTGACCACATCAAACGCCTTAGCAGCCAGCTCGCGCAGCACCGGATCACGATAACGCTGGTAATAAAACGCCGCATCCTGCTCGGTCAGCCATTGATCTTCGAAGGTTAAGAACAGGTACGAACCATCGGTGTGCTTGAAGATCTTTTCAGCCAGGTAGACCTTCTTACGGTTACCCTCCAACACGATGGCGGTGACTTCGCGCCTGCCAACAAATTCCTCGACCAGCACGGGCTGCTGATAGGTGCGGGTCAGCTTGCGCAGCCGCTTGCGCAGGTGCTTCTCATTCTCCGAGACGGCTTCGCGAGTGATCTCAACCGAGCCGTGGATCGCATTCAACTTGGAGATCACCGGAAAGCGCAGCGTCGGGTCCAGATATTCGTCCGGCGAGGTGAACAATTGGAAAATGGGGACGGGAACCCCGTTGCGTTGCAAAAGCTCTTTGATGAAGAATTTGTTGGTATCGAGCGCCATCCCCAGCATGTTCGCGCCGGTGTAAGGGATGTCCAACAGTTCTAACACGCCCGGAATGGCGGCTGCCAGGCTCTCCTTCCCTTTGACCGAGTCCACCAGGTTGAACAGCATGTCGGGCTGATCTTGAAGAACTCGTTGAGCGAACGCCTCATCGCCTGGGTACAGGCGCACGTCCAGCCCGAACGCGCCCAGGTACTCGCCAATCGCATACGCGTCCTGCTCGGCGTCTTTTTCGGTGATGTACTGCGCTTCGGTCGGGAAGTCCTCCCGCCGGACGGCGCTATAAACCACGCCGACGCGGGCTGGCCATTTGATGTCTTTGTCTTTAATGCGAGGCTTCTTTTTCATTGACTTCCTGATGGGTATTCTTGTCTGCGTGTTTTATACGTCCGGCTGAGTCGCCGCCCCTGCCAGCCGGGGGTTTCTCGAAAGAGGCGTTCACAGGGGCCAAATCAGCGGCGCCAGGCTGATTGCGATGAAAAACACCACCAGGGTCAGCAGCCCGCCCACTTTGAGAAAATCGGTGAAACGGTAGCGCCCCGGACCATACACCATCAAACAGGCTGGTTCGAGCGGGGTAAGATAAGAGGTGCTGGCGGCAATCGCGATCATCATTGCAAAGGTGCGCGGGTTGAGGCCCAACTGCAGCGCGGTCTGCAGCGCCACAGGAATCACGACTGCCGCGGCAGCCTGGTTGGACATTGGCTGAGTCAGCAGCACCGTCAGCACAAAAAAGCCCGTCAGCAGCCACAACGGATTCCAGTGACCGACCCAGGCTACCAAAAGCTGCGCCAGGAACTCGGCGGTGCCGGTGGTCTGCATGGCAACGCCGAGCGCCAGCATACACCCGATCAGAATCAACACCTTCCATTCGACGCGGCGATAAGCCTCTTCAGGCGAGATGCAGCGCGTAAGGAAGACCAGCAGCGCGCCCAACAACATCGCGATGGGCATCGGAGTGATTTTAAACGTCGCCAGCAGCAGCGCGCCTATAAAAATCGCAATCACCGTCCAGGCTTGTTTAGGTTTGAAGCGCTGCGACTCGACCACGCCCAGCACGTCGAACGCGTTGTCTTCCTGGAGCGCCGCGATCTGCCCCTGACTGCCCTGCACCAGCAGCACATCCCCCAGACTGAGGCGGGTATCGGCGATCTTGCTGTACACCACGCCGGTGCGACGGCTGATCGCCAGCACCTGGATCCGAAATTTTTCGCGCAGTTGCAGACCCCGGATGGTGCGCCCAATAAAGCGCGAGGTCGCCAGCAGCACCACCTCCGCCAGCCGCAGGTTGTGATCCTGCAGATCGAGGTCGGAGAATTTGGCGTCCGCCTGGATATCGAGGCCCGGGAGGTCTTTGATCTTAAGGATATCGGCGGACAACCCTTCCACCAGCAGGGCGTCGCCCGCCTTCAACCTGGCGCTGCCCGCCGGGGCGAGCTGGCGCTTGCCGTCGCGGATGATCGACATCACGGTCAGATTCAGATCCCGACCCAAACCGGTTTGGGCGAGGGTTTGGTCCACCAGGGGCGAGCCGGGCAGAATGCGCAATTCAGCCAGGTAAGGCCGCAAACCAAATGTGTCCGTCAGGTCCTGTGACGCCGGGCGTTCGGGGATCAGGCGCTGACCGATAATCAACATGTACAACAGCCCCGAAATTAATATCGGTATGCCAACCGGAGTGAGTTCGAGCATGCCAATCGGCTGTAAACCAGCCTGTACGATCAACCCGCTGACCACCACATTGGTTGAAGTGCTGATCAGAGTGACCGAGCTTGCCAGAACCGCGGCGAACGCCATCGGCATGAGCAGGCGCGAGGCGTTGATTTTGGCGCGCTGGCTCAAGCCGAGGATGACGGGCAAGAAGAAAGCCGCCGCCGCAGTGTTGTTGATGAGGCTGCTCAACAGCCCAACCGAGAGCATAGTCATCAGCAGTAACTGCTGCGGACGATCGCGCGTGTAACGCAGCAAGTGGCGGCTCACGACGCCGACCACGCCCGTGCGCATCAGCGCGGAGGTCATAATCAACAAGCCGAGCAGCAAAATCACCGTGTCGCTGCCGAACCCCGAAAACGCCTGCTCGACCGGGATCAAACCCAGCAGCACCAGCGCCACCAACACGCCGATGGCGGTGACATCGGGAGAGAACCACTCGAATGAAAAAAGGACCAGGGCGACAGCAAGAACGATGAGGAGCAGTAAGATCGGGAGGGTCATGCCAGATTGGAATGGCTCACGAAGGGATCAGAGGTTATTTTACCATGACCAGTCCGATCGCATAACGCGCGACCGGCTGACAATCAAAAACAGACCTTATCGACCGGCAGGTTTCGGTTCTCAACAACGCCCCTTTCACGCGGCGCGGCTTGCTGATAATTCCCTCTCAAGATACAATTGCAGGAAAATTCGCAGCCGCCGTTATCGCCCAATACGCTATTGACCGGTTGACCCCATGCCCGAAACTGCCCAGCTCTTCATCACCTGCCTGATCGACAGCCTGTACCCCTCCACCGCGGAGTCCGTTGTGCGCGTTCTACAGCATCTCGGCGTGCAGGTCGAGGCGCCCCCTGGACAGACGTGCTGCGGGCAGCCGGCGTTCAACGCGGGTCTGCGCCCGCAGGCGGCGCCCATCGCCCGCCACACGATCGAAGTTTTCGAAAAGACCAGCGGACCGATCGTGATCCCCTCCGGTTCCTGCGCGGCGATGATCCGCATCGGCTACCTGGAGCTTTTTGCCCATGAGCCGCCCTGGCTGGAGCGCGCCCGCCGTCTGGCGGAGCGCACTTTCGAATTCACCGAATTTGTGGTGGATTATCTTTGCGTGACGGACTTGAACGCAAGCTACCCAGGCAGGCTCACCTATCACCCATCCTGTCATCTGCTGCGCGAGCTTGGCGTAGACCGCCAGCCGCGCCAGCTCCTAAAATCGCTGCGCGGGGTCGAGTTTGTGGAACTGCCCTGGGCGGCGGATTGCTGCGGTTTTGGAGGCGTTTTCTCGGTCGAGCAGCCCGAGATTTCCACGGCGATGCTCGCCCGTAAGATCGAAAACATCCAGGCAGCTTCCGCCCCGCTGGTGGTGGCGTGCGATGCGGGCTGCATCACTAACATCCAGGGCGGTCTGCTGCGCCTCGGTCGCCCCGAGCGCGTGGTTCACATCGCCGACCTGCTCGCCGAGGCGCTCTCGCTGGGAGGCAGCCATGCCGGATAGCTTTCAGCAGAACATCCGCAAGGCGCTGGCAGACCCACAACTTCAAGGCGCTTTGGATGGCAACGCCGAGCGCCGCCAGGCTGCATTTACAGCCGCGTTCGAATCGCTCCCAGAAAGCCGCCAGGCGCTGCGCCAGCGCGCGCACGCCATGCGCCAGACTGTCATCGCAGACCTGGATCGCTATCTGGATCAGTTCGCCGCCCGGGCGGCAGCCAACGGGTTCACGATCCATTTTGCCCACGACGAAACCCAGGCGGTTGAGATGGTGCTGCAGATCGCCCGGCGTTCCAACGCCCGCTTGATTGCCAAGTCTAAGACGATGGTCGGCGAAGAGATCCACCTGAACCGCCGCCTGGAGCAAGCTGGTTTGCAGGTGGTGGAAACCGATCTGGGAGAGTACATCGTTCAACTGCGCGGCGAGCCGCCCTCCCACATCATCACCCCGGCGGTGCACCTCAACCGCCAGCAAGTCGCCCGCACCTTTGAAGAAAAACTGGGCTTGCCCTACACCACCGACATCCCCGCCCTCACCGGGGCAGCCCGGCAGGTGCTGCGCCAGACCTTTCTCGAAGCCGACATTGGGGTTTCAGGGGCGAATTTTGGCGTGGCTGAGACCGGCGCGATCGTGCTGGTGACCAACGAGGGCAACGGGCGCATGTGCACCACCTTGCCGCCGGTCCACATCGCCCTGATGGGGATCGAGCGAATCGTGCCAACGCTCGACGACCTCGCGCTGGCGTTGAGCCTGCTCCCGCGCTCCGCCACGGGTCAGAAACTCAGCGTCTACACCAGTCTGATCCAGGGGCTGCCTCGTCCAGGTGAAAACGAAGGACCGGCGGAGCGGCACTTGATCCTGCTGGATAATGGCCGCGGCAGGATGAAGGATTCGCCGCTCGCCGAGGCGCTGCTGTGCATCCGCTGCGGGGCGTGTCTGAACGCTTGCCCGGTCTTTCGTGAGATCGGCGGGCATGCCTACGCCGGGCGCCACGGGGAGCAAACGCCCTACCCGGGACCGATTGGCTCGGTTGTCTCGCCCGGGCTGTTCGGGGTGGAGCGCTTTGGGCACCTGGCGCGCCTCTCCAGCCTGTGCGGCGCCTGCAAAGACGCCTGCCCGGTCGATATCGACCTGCCCAGGCTGCTGCTCGAAGTGCGCAGCCAGGGCGCCGCGCCCTCCACGCCGCCTGAGCCGCGCCCCCAATCGCAGGTTCCAATCGGGGTGCGCTTGAGTTTGCACCTCTTCTCGCTGACCGCCCGCTCGCCAACCCGCTTTGCGCTGGCGCAAAGGCTGGGAGGGCTGTTCAGCCGCATGGCGCCAGCCAGGAACGGCTGGATGCGCTTGCCGGCTTTCACGGGTTGGGGCTACGGGCGCGACTTGCCCCGCCTGGCGGCGCAGCCCTTCAGCGCTTCAAAAACCGCCCGCCGGCTGTCTCCCAAGCCAGGGGACAACCCGCTGCGAAAGAAAGCCCTCACTGGTCAGCCCATCTCGGCGTCACCGCTGGTGATGACCGGACCAGCCGCCGCGCCTGTCAGTCAGGATCTGGCAGCCAGGTTTTCGCAGGAACTGGAAGACCTGGGAGGCTCGGTTGTGGGCTGCACCGCCGCCGACCTGCCGCAGCGCGTTCTGGACTACCTCGCTTCCGTCCAGGTTCGCCAAATCCAAGCCTGGGAGGCGCCTTATCTGCCAGCCGGGCTGCTCGACGCGTTGCAGGCGGCTGGGATAGAGATCGCCCACGCCGCCAATCCGGAGATCAAGGTTGGTCTCACCGGCGCGCTGGCGGGCATCGCCGAATCGGGGTCTCTGGCGCTGCCTGCCGGTCCGGGCTGCCCCCTGACCGCCTCTTTATTGCCGGAGATACATCTGGCAGTGCTTGCGCGCACCCACCTTTATGAACGGCTTTCCGAAGCGCTCCCCCTGCCCGCAGTCCGGAACGCTTCTTCGGTCGTGATCGTCAGCGGGCCGTCGCGCACCGCCGATATCGAAATGACCCTGACAATCGGGGTGCACGGGCCGGGTAAGTTGGTCGTGTTCCTGATCGACAGCAACTGATATAATCCCAACCAGATCATCGTCCGATTGCGTCGATCCAGCGTCTGATCCAGCGTCTATGGAGGCGCTCTCATGCCGAACGACGACCGCCCCGAACCAGATAACCAGCTCGAACAAGCGATCCGGGCTATCCAGTCCAGCGATCGCAAGCGCGGGCGCGCCCTGCTCGCCGGGGTGCTTTCAGCGGATCCGCAAGAAGCGCAAGCCTGGCTGTGGCTGGCAGCCTGTTTTGATGAACCCGATAAAAAGCGCTACTGTCTGGAACAAGCCCAGGCGCTGCGCCCCGATGACCCACACATCCGCCAGGCGCTCGAACGGCTGCCGGCTGCCAGCGGCAGCACGCCCGTCTCGCCCGACGAGGCGTTGAACCACGAACATGAGCCTGCTCAACCAGCGGGTGAAAGTGAAACGTCCGGCGCGGCGAGCGCTGCGCCGCCCCCCGAAACGCCGGCAAATAAACCAGCTCAGAAAAAGAAGAAGACGCCGCCAAAGCCGCAGTTAAAGCTGCAGGCTAATTCCAAAAAAGGGATTGGCTTGCTCGGCGGGCTGCTGTTGACCCTGCTGGGGCTGCTGGCGTTCGCCTCGATTGCGCTTTTGCTCTTTGTGCTTTTGCAATCCAATCTGCTGGCTCTGCCCGCCGCCAATCCACCGCCGCCCCCAGGGAGCCCGCCAGCGGAGCTGCCGGTCTACCAGCTCCCGCCCACCTGGACGCTTACGCCGGGCGCCGCCGCCTTGCCCAGCTCCACCCGGGCGCTGCAAGCGACCGGGGCCGCTCCGCCAAGCGTGACTTTGCCCCCTTCCATCACTCCCTTCACCCCCGCATTTGATCAATGGCGCATCGTAATCGGTCAGTCGGTTGAGGCGCGGCAGATCGAAGTTTTCCGCTTCGGGCTGGGCGACCGCGAAAGGATGATCATCGCCGGGATGCACGGCGCGGCGGATGGCAACAGCGCCGCCCTGGCAGACCAACTCATCGCTCACCTGCAAGCCAACCCGCGCCTCGTACCCGAGGGGATCACGCTCTACATTTTGCGCGGGCTTAACCCCGACGGCGCAGCCTTAGGGGCGGCTGCCGCGGGGTGCTTCAACGCCCACGGCGTGGATCTGAACCGCAACTTTCCCCTGAACTGGCAGACGGAATGGGAAGGGCAAGACTGCCTCTCCACCGATCCGGCTTCGGCGGGCTCGACCCCGCTCTCCGAGCCGGAAACCCAGGCGGCAGCTAAATTCATCTCCGCCCGCAAGATCGAGACGCTGATCAACTATCGCAGCGGGGGCGCGGGGGCGTATCCCGCGGGGAATGGAGGAGATCGTCGTTCGATCGCGCTGGCTCAGGCAATCGACGCGATCAGCAATTTCCACTACCCTCCGCGCACAGAAGACTGTCAATCTACCGGCGCGCTGGTCGATTGGGCGCTTTCACGCGGCGCCCTGGCAGCCATTGATCTGGCGCCCTCCGGCGCACGGGACCTGGACTTTGAAACAAATCTGACTATCCTGAACCTGCTGCTCGCCTGGGACCCGGTCAACGCCACGCCATTGCCCGCCACGCCTACCCCGGTACCCACAGTCACCGGGACGATCACGGCAACCGAGACCGTCCCGCCAACCGAGACGATCTCGGCAACCAAGACCATCCCGTCGACCGAGACCCCAACCTCTTCAGCGACGCAGTAGGAGCGAGGGTTATTCCCAGTCCTCGGGGATGTATTGGCGCAGGTGTTTGACCTCGCCGCGCTTTCGTTTAGCGCTCATCCGGGCGGCTTTGGCGGTAACGGTCGGGCGGGTAGCTTTGCGGGTTTTGGGCTTCTCCAGCGCCTTCCTGATCCAGGCGACCAGGCGCTGGGTGGCGTCGAAACGGTTCTGTTCCTGCGTGCGGTAGCGCCGGGCTTCGATAATCATCACGCCGTCCTCAGTGACGCGGCTGCCTGCCAGTTTGATCAGCCGGTCTTTGACCTCCAGTGAAAGCGCAGGAGAATTGCGGATATCGAAGCGGAGCTGCACCGCAGACGCGACTTTGTTCACGTTCTGACCGCCCGGTCCCGAAGCGCGGACAAAGCTGAATTTAAGCTCGTTTTCGGGCAAAACGACCTCGTTCGTAACCACAATTCCAGGCACAGGCTCCATGTCTCCATTTTACCAACAATTATTCTGCCCGTTTCCGAGACCCTCCTGGATTATGCTGATCTTACGGTCGAATTTTTCACGGTTATCTTTTATAATAGAAAACGCAAACGGTTGAACCCAAAACCCCCAATCCCGGTTCGCACAGCCCGCCGGTTTTCATAGGACGCGCGCTAAACGTGCGATTTGGATGCGCGATTTTCGACAAATCGAAAACAAATCTTTTCATCCCAACCCCCGGAGGTAAAAATGGCAAATAAGGGTAAGGTTAAAGTAGGCATTATCGGCTCGCAGTTCGAAGCAACCATTCACGCTGAATCGTTTCAAATCCTGCCGCACGAAGCCGAAGTTGTGGCGGTCGCCTCCCCCACCCCGGGACACGCCGCCGACCTGGCGAAGAAATACAACATCCCCAACGTGTACACCGATTACCGCGAAATGCTCAAACAACCCGAGATCGAGATGGTCACCATCACCGCCCCCAACCGTTTGCACTGCCAGATGACGGTTGACATCGCCAACGCCGGCAAGCACGTGGTATGCGAAAAGCCGCTCTGCATGACGCTCGAAGAAGCCGACCTGATGATCGAAACCTGCCAAAAACAGGGGGTTCTGTTGATGTACGCCGAGGAGCTGTTCTTTGCGCCCAAGTATGTGAAGGTGAAAGAGATGGCTGACCAGGGCGCGTTCGGAGACCTGTACCTGGTCAAGCAAAGCGAGAAGCACTTTGGTCCTCACGGCGCCTGGTTTTGGGATGTGAACCAGTCCGGCGGCGGCGTGTTTATGGACATGGGCTGCCACGGTATCGCCTTCGCTTACTGGTTCTTAGGACGGCCCAAGCTCAAGAGAGTCACCGCCCGCATGAGCACCCACGTGCACGGCAATCTGACCAGAGGCGAAGACAACAGCATCTGCATCCTCGAATTCGAGAACGGGGCAATGGGGTTGATCGAAGACAGTTGGGCGAAGCGCGGCGGAATGGACGACCGCATGGAAGTCTACGGGAGCGAAGGGGTCGCCTACGCTAACCTGCTCATGGGCAACGCCATCCCCACCTTTAGCGAAAATGGCTATGGTTATGCCGTCGAAAAAGCGCCCACCACCAAGGGCTGGACCTACCCGGTGTTCGACGAGCTTTACAATTACGGCTTTCCCCAGGAAATGGTGCACTTTGCCCGCTGTGTGCGCGGCAAAGAGACCTGCATTGTCACCGGCGAGGACGGGCGCTTTGTGCAGGAGGCGCTCTACGCGGGTTACCAGTCTGCCGGTCTGGGTCAGTCCGTTGAGATGCCCTTCAAGCCCCAGGGTGTCGCCCGTCCGATCGACCTGTGGTTCAACCCGATAAAATAAATAGGATCCGGCGCTACACACGCAGCATACAACATCTATCGCAAACCTTCATGGAGGCAAAAGACGATCAAAATGACAACGCAATTGAACAGCAAAACAATCACCTATGAACAGCTCGCCAAAGTCATCGATCACTCGCTCTTGAAACCCGAGATGACCGAAGCAGAGGTGATCGCGGGTTGTGAGCTTGCCAAGAAATATCAGGTGGCTTCGGTGTGCGCCAAACCGGCGGATGTGCCGCTGTGCGTGGGAATCCTGAAGGGGTCGGGGGTTGCGGTCGGCGCGGTGGTGGGCTTTCCGCACGGTAGTTCTACAACCGCCGTCAAAGTCTACGAAGCCCAGGACGCAATCGCCAACGGCGCCGAAGAGCTGGATATGGTCATGAACATCGGAGCGCTGCGCTCGGGAAAATACGATTATGTGCGTGAAGACATTCGCGCGGTGGTTGCGGTCGCAAAACCGCAGGGGATCCTGATCAAGGTAATCCTGGAAAACGCCTACCTCACGGACGAGCAGAAGGTCAAAGCCTGCCAGCTCGTCGAAGAAGCCGGGGCGGACTTCGTAAAAACCTCCACCGGTTATGCCCCTTCCGGTGCAACGCTGGAGGACGTGAGACTTATGCGCCGCACCGTCAGTCCGCACATCCAGGTCAAATGCGCGGGCGGCGTGCGCACCCTCCCGGCGCTATTGGATATGATCGACGCGGGCGTCACGCGCTCCGGCGCAACCACCACCGCGACCATGTTAGATGATTTCAAAAAACTGCATCCCTGAGGAGGTAAAGCATGGGAACGCATAGCGAGAACCAGGAGATCCGCGTCGGCATCGCCGGTACGGGTTTTATCGGCCCCGCCCACCTTGAAGGGTTGCGCCGCAACAACATCCGCGTGACCGGGTTGGTCGAATCAACTTACGAACAGGCGCAAAAAAAAGCCGCCGAGCTGGGCATTGAGACCGCCTATCCATCCTACGAGGCCATGCTTGCCGACCCAGCCATCACCGCCGTTCACCTGGCTACCCCCAACCAGTTCCACTTCGAGCACGCCCGGGCGGCGCTGCTGGCTGGCAAGCACGTGGTCTGCGAGAAACCGCTCGCCATGACCAGCGCCGAATCGGCGGAGTTGGTCAGGCTGGCTGCCCAAACCGGGCGCGTGAACGCGATCAATTTCAACTTGCGCTTCTACCCTCTGGTTCAACAAGCCCGCCAGATGGTCCAGAAAGGCGAACTGGGCGATTTGTTCATCCTGCAAGGGTCCTACCTGCAAGATTGGCTGCTCTACGAAACCGATTGGAACTGGCGCCTGGTCCCCGAAGAGGGCGGGACGCTGCGGGCGGTCGCCGACATCGGCTCGCACTGGCTCGATCTGATGACGTTCATCACCGGGCTGCGCATCGAAAGCGTTTTCGCCGATTTCAAGACCTTCCTGCCAACCCGCAAAAAACCCACCAAACCGGTGGATACATATTCTGGAAAAATCCTCAAACCGGAAGATTACGTCGACCAGCCGATCTTCACCGAGGATTATGCGACGATCTTGCTGCACTACGAGAACAACGTCCGCGGCGTGGTTACCGTCGCTCAGGTTTGCGCCGGGCGCAAAAACCGCCTCTATTTCGAGATCGACGGCGCCAAATCCTCCGTTTCCTGGGATTCGGAGCACCCCAACGACCTTTGGATCGGTCACCGCGACGAGCCAAACAGCGTCCTGATGAAAGACCCTTCGCTGGTCGATCCCGAAGTGCGCCAGGTCATCGGCTATCCCGGCGGTCACCAGGAAGGTTTTCCAGACACGTTCAAGCAGTTGATCGGTTCGGTCTATCGCTATCTGCGGGCTGGCGACTTTTCCGCCAAAACCGACTTCCCGACCTTTGCGGATGGGCACTATGAGATGCTGCTTTGTGAGGCAATCGAAAAATCGGCTAAAGAAAGCCGTTGGTGCGAAGTTGGAAAGTGAACTACCTGCATCAAATTTAAACCAATAATTTTCTGGAGGGAAAAAAAATGAAACTTGGCATATTCACCGCCGCTCTTCCACAGTGGTCGTTGGAACAGATTGCCGATTGGGCTGCGGGAAACGGCTTCGAGACGATCGAAATCGCCTGCTGGCCGTTCGAAAAAGCCAGCCGCCGCTACGCCGGTGTGACACACATCGACGTCGCCAGCCTGGATAAGACCCAGGCTGCGAACATCCGCTCGATGGTCCGCGATAAGGGTCTCGAAATCTCCTCCCTGGGCTATTACCCCAACCCGCTCCACCCAGACCCGGAACACCGCCAGCACGTCATCGACCACCTCAAGCAGGTGATCGTGGCAGCCGAGCTTTTAGAAGTTCCGGTCGTCGGCACCTTCGTCGGCAAGGACAAGAACAAGACCGTGCCAGCCAATCTCGAAGAATACGCCCGCGTCTGGCCGCCCATCGTGAAATTTGCCGCCGAACACCAGGTGAAGATCGCGATCGAGAACTGCCCGATGATCTTCTCTTGGGACGAATGGCCCGGCGGCAACAACCTCGCCAGCACGCCCGCTATCTGGAAAAAGATGTGGGAGATCATCCCCGACGACAACTTTGGGTTGAACCTGGATCCTTCCCACCTGGTTCTGCAAATGATCGACTACGAGCGGGTAGTGTGCGATTTTGCGAGCAAAATCTTCCACGTCCACGCCAAGGATTTGGAAATCGACCGCGAGGGCTTTTATCAGAACGGCGCCCTTGCGCAGGGCATGGGCTGGCAGGTGCCGCGCCTGCCTGGCTTGGGCGAGATCCGCTGGGACCGCTTTATCAGCGCTCTCTACCGCGCCGGCTACAATTACGTCATCAGCATCGAGCATGAAGATCGGGCATTTGAGAAGACCGAGGATCTGGTCTTGCGCGGCTTCCTGCTCTCGCGCGACGTCCTGCGCCCGTACATCAAATAATTCAAATTCCCTCCCCGGCGAAGGCAGGTTCTGAATGAAACACTTCATCGGCATCGACATGGGCGGCACCAACATCAAAACGGGCATTGTTGACCTGTCCGCCGGGGAGGTCGTCCATGCCAGCGTTACCCCGACCCTGGGGCGCCTCGGACACGAAGCGGTGATGGGGCGCATCGCCGACCAGATCCTGGAGACCATCCAGGAGGGCGGTTTTTCGACTGCGGACATCGGCGGCGTGGGCGTCGGCGTCCCGGGCGTGCTCGATCTCGACCAGGGGCTGGTCCTTTTCCTGCCCAACCTGCCGGGCAACTGGCGCAACGTGGCGCTGCGCCGCACCCTCGAAGCGAAGACCGGACTGCCGGCCGCGCTCCTCAACGATGCGCGCGCGATCACCTACGGCGAATGGAAGTTCGGCGCGGGCAAAGGCGTGGATACCATCGCCTGTTTTACGCTGGGCACGGGCATCGGCGGGGGTCTGGTCATCGAGGGGCGGCTGCACCTTGGCATCGGGGGGACGGGCGGCGAGTTGGGACACCAATGCATCGACCCGAACGGCCCGCAGTGCGGCTGCGGCGGGCGCGGCTGCCTCGAATCCCTGGTTAGCGGACCCGCCATCGCCGCGCTGGGCGTGCGGGCGGTCTTGCAAGGGCGCACCACCTCGCTGGGCAGCCTGGCGGGAGCGGACCTCAACAACATTACCCCGGAGCTGATCTGGCAAGCCGCCCGGCAGGGCGACCCGGTCGCCAATGAAATTTACGAATTGGTCGGAGATTACCTCGGGGTTGCGGTCAGCAACATCCTGGTGACCGTAGGACCCCGCAAAGTGATTCTGGCGGGCGGCGTGGCTGGCGCGGGAGACTTGCTGCTAAACCCGATCCGGCGCAGGATTCGTTTGCAGGTTTTTATGATGCCCGCCGATCAAGTCGAGGTCGTCATCGCCAGCCTGGGCGCTAACGCGGGAATCCTTGGCGTGGCAGCCTGGGCGGCGCAAAAATTAGCGAAATGACTCCCTCATCCCGCCGCGGCAGGATATCCAACAGGAAAACACAATGACTCGACCCATCATCTTAACCACCGGTCAGTGGGGGGATCTTCCCCTGGAGGTTCTGGCTCAAAAGCTCCAGGCATGGGGCTACGCAGGGGTGGAACTGGGCAGCGGCGGAGACCATTTCGATGTCGAAGCCTGCCTCTCCAAAGACAGCTATGCGCGTGAGAAAAAAGATCTGCTTGCCCGCTACGATTTGAAGTGCTACGCCATCTCGAACCACAGCGTCGGTCAGTGCATCTGTGACGACATTCAGGATGAGCGCCACAAAGCCATCCTGCCGGCGAGCGTCTGGGGCGACGGCAAAACAGAAAGCGTCCAACAACGCGCCGCCGAGCACATGAAAAACGCCGCGCGCGCCGCGGTTCTTATGGATGTCCCGGTCGTCACGGCGTTTACTGGCAGCAGCATTTGGCGCAAGCTCTATTTCTGGCCCCCCACCCCGGATGACATGATCGCCGCCGGCTACCAGGATTTTGCCGAGCGCTTCCTCCCCATCTTCGACGTGTTTGCCGACCTGGGGGTGAAATTTGCGCTCGAAGTCCATCCGACCGAGATCGCCTACGACATCCACACCATGCATCGGGCGCTGCAAGCCGTAAACCACCACCCCGCGTTTGGCGTCAATTTTGATCCCAGCCATCTGATCCACCAGTTTGTCGACCCGGTCAAGTTTCTGGAGAACTCCCCCGAGCGCATCTTCCACATGCACGTCAAAGACACCCGCCGCAACCTGGACGGCTTCAACTCGATCCTGGCTTCGCATCTGAATTTTGGAGACCCGCGCCGGGGTTGGGATTTCGTCTCGCCGGGCCATGGGGAGGTGGATTGGGAGCAGGTCATGCGCACCTTAAATCGCATCGGCTACCAGGGACCGCTCTCGATCGAATGGGAGGACAACGGCATGGATCGCGAATGGGGCGCGCAGGACGCCCTGGCGATGGTCCAGCGGAATAACTTCCCCCCTTCCGAACAGGCATTCGACTCCGCCTTCAAGCGGCGCGAGTGACCGCGGCAAGCGCGGACCAGATTCGATTAATCCGAAAAATGCGCTTGAAACTGCGCCAGCACCTGGGCGGGGCTGGCTGTCCCGGTGACGCCGATCTGCTGGATCACAATTGAAGCTACCAGGTTGCCCAGGAAGCCGGCTTCTGCCAGGGTCGCTCCGGCGCACAACGCAGCTCCCACCGCGGCGTTGACGCTGTCGCCCGCGCCGACGATATCGATCGGTCCCGACACGGGTATGGCAGGGATCAAAATGCCCGCCTGCCCAGGGCGCTCTACCAGATAGATGCCCTCGCTGCCCAGGGTGATCACAACCGGACGCCCGGCGCGTTCGCACAGGCTCCGCCCGCAGCGTTCGGCGCGGTCCACCGCATATTCATCCGCAGAATTGCTCAACCCGGCGGCGCGCATAGCTTCGCCGAGGTTCGCCTTCAAGATCACCGATCCGAAACGCCCCAGGAATTCGCGCGAATCCGCCTGGATGACCTTGTCGGGGTTTTGCGCCGCCTGCCGTTCGATCTCGGCGCGCAGCCGGTCGGTGACCGTCCCGCAGTTCAGGCTGCGCGCCTGATCCACCACCAGCATCCCGTGGGCTTCTGGCAGAAGCCAGCGCATCGCCTCGATCAACCGGTCTTCCAGCTCCGGCTCGAGCGGACGGCGCGGCTTGACATCCATGCGGTTCAGTTCATGCTGCGACCCGTCAGGCTCGCGCATCATGGGCTTATGGTAGGTGGGGGTCGCGAACCCTGGCGCTTGCAGGTAACCGCGCACATCTACCCCCGCCTCGATCAGCTTCTGGCGCAGATCATACCCGTTGCCGTCGTCGCCGCCCAGACCCAGCGCCAGCACGTCGGCGCCCAGCGAGCGCAGGTTGGCAGCCACCACCCCGGCGGTGCCCGGATATTTGCGCGTCTCTACCACCTGGTAGGCTTCCAAGCCGGTCTCGAGCGAGATCTCGCTCAAGCTGCGATCCAGCGTCAGATAGTAATCGAGAAAATAGTCCCCAAAAACCAGAACGCGAAGCTCGCTCAACCTGTCAAGGATTTCTTCTAAGCGCTGTTTTTTTATCATTGTCGTTATTATCGTTCAGGCGCGCCAGACTGCTCGATCACTCGATGATACAGGTTGGGCACCGTCAAGCCGTGATCGCCCTGAATATAAAAGCTTTCGCCGCCGTCCTGGACGGTGCGCACCAGGATGGTCTTGTAGGGACGGTAATAGTAGGCGGCTGTCCCGCGCGGCGCCTCCAGCCGGTAATCCGGCCCCAGGTCGTGCAGGTCGAACACCGCGGTTGTGAAATGGGCGATGGTCTGACCTTGCTGGCGGGCGAGGTTGCGCGCCATTGCCAGCGCTTTGAGATAGACCTCCGGACCCATCACCGCCGTCCCAATGCTGAGCAGCACGCCGTTCTCGAGGTGTCGAACCGCTTCGGCAAACACCAGAAAATCGGTGTACGAGCTGGCTCCGATCGCTGCGCCGTCCAGGTTGGGGTGTTCGTGGATGATGTCCTGCCCAATGCAGACGTGGATCGTGATCGGGACCTGCAGCCGGTAAGCCTGCGCCAGGATCGAGGTCTCTTTGTATGGAAAATCGCCCGTGTGGATCATCCTGCCGATCGCCTCGCCCATCCCGATCCCATCGCGGTAAGCCGCCGCCATCGCATCGTTGATCTGCCCGGTCTCCTGCCACAAACCGAATTGACCCTCGGAGATATACCTGGCGACGCTCTCGGTGGTCTCGCCGATCAGGGCAAACTCGAAATCGTGGACCGCCACTGCGCCGTTCATCGCGATGTGTGTGACCAAGCCGCGCTGCATCAAATCGATCAAAAGCGGCGAATTTCCGCGGCGCAACACGTGCGCGCCCATCATCACGATGACCGGCGCGTTGCGCTGCCGGGCGGCGACAATCCGCTCCGCCAGGACGTCCAGGTCGGGCTGCGGCACGCGCTCGTAGGGAGAATCGGGGTAAATCATCACCTCGCGTTTCAGGTCATTCTGCCGTTCGCGCAGCGGCTTCAAGATCAACTTTGTGCGGTCAAACTGTGGATAAGGCATTTCACACCCTATGGTTTGGAAAAAGGTAATTTTCAAGCCGGCTGATTTCCCGGAAATCCGGAATGATGAGATCCGCCCCGGCGCTGATCAACCGGCTGCGTTTCCATTCGTCCACACCGCAGCGGTTCTTCTCGTCGGAAGCCACCCCGACCGCAATTCCCTCGACCGATTTGGTGTCCTCGATCTCGACATAGCCGTCTCCAAAAGCCACGAAATTGCTGCCGTGCAATTGATACGCCTGGATGATCCGATCGATCACCATTTTCTTGGAGAAATTGACGTAATCCTCCTGCGCCCCATAGATTCCCTCGAAATAATCCGTCAGACCGAGCAGCGCCGCTTCCTCGTCCACAAACTGCTGATCGGTGCCGGAAGCCAGATAGCACATCACACCGTGCTTTTTCATCACGTCAAGCCAGCGGATGCTCCCCGGCACGCTCAGATCCTCGGGCTGTGCCCGACCGGACTTCAAGTCTGCGATCCGGTTTCGGATGTGGTCCGAGAGCCGTTCGTGATACAGGTCTTTATAATAAGCCGGCGCGAGGGGGGTTCCGCCGCGGCGCACGATCTCCTCGCTCAACTGGATCATCTGATAAATGGTTTGTTTGCCGGTCAGGCGCGCGACGTATTCCTTCACGACCCTTTCCACCTCCGCCAGCGCTTCGTGGTTCGGCGTGCCGAGCAAGATTTCGACCATCATCGGGATCATGATCCCCTGCCAGCCTTCGCGGATCAGGGAGATCGTCCCGTCGAAATCAAACAAGGCGTGCCGGATGGCGCCGCCCTGGGTCTCGGGGCGGATAATTTCGATTTGCGAACCGGGTAAAAAACGACTGGAACTTTGCATGCTGCTTTAACGCCCTTCACTTATAAGAGATTAAAACGCCCCCGTCCATCAAAACGCTTCAGACGGACGGATGGGCGCGGATGGATTATAAAACTTTCTCTGCCGCCAGCAGGATCGCCCCCACCAGCACGATCGATCCCTTCAGCTCGCAAGGAAAAATCTCGTAGCGCCCCACGCTGTTGACAAATTCATGCTCTTTGGTCGAGCGCCGAATCGCCCCCAGCAGCAGCTCGCCCATGTTCGAGACGCCTCCCCCGAGGGCAATCCGCTCCGAGCTGACCAGGCTGAGCACGTTCGAGAGCGCAATCCCAATCGTCCAGCCCACCCGCTCGATTTCCTGGCGCGCAAAGGGGTCTCCTTGGATCGCCGCCTGGTGGAGCAAGCGGCAGTCGATGCGCGTTAGATCACCATCGCACAGCTTCATCAGCGCGGACGCGCCCGGAACGTAGCCCGGCGTGCGCAGCCGCTTTTCGATCGACAGTCCCGAACACAGGTTTTCCAGCCGCTCTTCGACGCCCGGTCGGGCAGCGGTCCAGTCCGGGACAAACGTCTGCCCGAACTCGCCAGCCCCAAAACCCTGCCCGTCGTACAGGCTGCCGTCGATGATAATCCCGCCGCCGATGCCCGTGCCGATGTTGGTATAAAAGAAGTAGCGCGTCCCTCGACCGATACCGCGGCGGTATTCACCCCAGGCAGCCGCGTTGGTGTCGTTGGCAATCACGGCTGGAAGCTGGAATTCGGTTTGAAACCACTCTTTGAGAGGATAATCATCCCAGCCCAGGATGTGGATTGACCGCAGCACGCGCCCCTGCGGGGTGTTGATGGGACCGCCAAAACCACACCCGAGCCCGCGCGGCTGATAACCCGTTGCGCGCGCCTGGTCCAGCATGAGCGGCAAATTTTCTTTGATCCATGCGAGGATGCCTTGCGCCCCGGCTTCCGGCGCCACGCCTCCGCGGCGCAGTTCCAGGATCTCGCCCTCTGGCGTGCCATACGCCAGCCGCAGGTTGGTCCCGCCGATCTCAACGCCGATAAGACAAGGTTTCATACAGTCTCGAACCCCAAGTTACAAAGCGCCGCGTTGTAGAAAGCGCTGCGCTTTGTAAAGCGCCGCTTCACCCGCCGGCGCGGCTTCCATTTTTAAAACGCCGGCGCGCCTCTTCCACGATGAGGCGCGTGCCCTTTGTCCCGATTCGGGTCACGCCCAGTTCTTTGACGAACAGGATCGCATCCAGATTTCCCACGCCGCCGGCTGCCTTGATCTGGACCTCGGGCGCGGAGTGCCGCCTCATCAGGGTCAGATCATGTTCGGTGGCGCCTTTGTAAGAATAGCAGTTATTCGCCCCCTTAACATAGTTGTATCCGGTGGAGGTTTTGACAAAATCCACCCGGCATTCGCTGCAAATTTCGCACAAGCGGATTTTAAGCCGGTCATCCGGAAGCAGGTCGTTTTCGAAAATAACCTTCAAGATTGCGCCATGCTGTTTCACGATCTCCGCAATCGTTCGAATCTCTTCAGAAATGTAATCCCAATCCTCGCTGAGCACCTTACCGATATTCACTACCATGTCCACTTCAGCCGCGCCGTCGCGCAGGATCTGTTCGGTTTCCAGCGCCTTAATCTCGATCGTGCTGTTGCCATGCGGGAAACCGATCACGCCGCAAACCACGACGTCCGATCCTGCCAGATAGCGGCACGCCTGTTTCACATCGCAGGGTTTGACGCAGGCTGAGGCGACGTGATATTCAACCGCTTCGGCGCAGCCCGCTTTCAACTCCTGATCGGTCAGCGCTGGATGTAACAACGAATGATCGATCATCTTTGCAATTACAGCCGCCCGATCTTTAACGCTCTCCATGTCTCTTCATCCTCCCATCGGTAAGATTTCTCGCCCGGTTTGCTGCTAACCCACCGCGTAATCCTCAGCCGATCGAGACAACCCGCCTGCTCTTGATTGCTTCGAAGCAAGCCATCACGGTTTCCAGGGCTTTGTAACCTTCCTCCCCGGAGATCTCCGGTTTGCGGTTGTTGACCAGGCAGTCCACAAAGAGATCAACAATCCCCGATTTGACCTGCTTGACATTGGTCGGGATTTCGCCGACTTTGTGGTATTCGCCTTCTGTATTCGAATAATCCACGATCAGTTGGTAATCGGGATGCGCATAGATTCGCAGCACTCCCTTTTCACAGTAGAATATCGTGCTGTTATCTTCTTTTTGATAGGTCCAACTGACCGTTACGGTTCCCATAACGCCTCTCTTGGTGCGGAGCAGGCAAAGCGCGTTGTCTTCGACATCGATTAGAGCGCCAGCCGCATTAACCTTGTTCAATGTGCCAGCCATCGCAGCCGCTTCACTGAAGTCGTCATCCAGCAGCCAATGCACCAGGTCGATCTTGTGGATGCCCAGGTCGCTCATCACCCCCAGCCCCGCCACCTGCCGTTCGTAAAACCAGGTGCGCCCGGCGTCAATCGCCCAGTATTCGGAGCCAGGATGCCCAAAGACGGTTTGGAAAGTGAGCACCTTGCCCAATTTTCCGGATTGCAGGATTTCCCCGGCTTTTACGCAAGCCGGCGCCAACCGCTGGTTGTGAGCGATCATCAGGAATTTCCCGCTTTGTTCGGCGGCTTCGATCATCGCACGCGCGGCAGGCAGGGTGGTCGCCATCGGTTTTTCGCACAGCACATGTTTGCCAGCCTGCAGCGCGGCAATCGTCATTTCAGCGTGGGTGGTGTTCGTGGCGCAAACGATCACCGCATCCAGCCCCTTAAGCGCAAGCAGATCGCGGTAATCGCTGAAAGCCTTCCCGCCATAAATCTCCGTCATCTCCTCAGCCCGCTCCAGCACGGTATCGCACACCGCGGCAATGCGGACGTGCGGATTGTCGAGCAGCTCCGGCAGGTGGCGCTTGCGGGCAATCGATCCCGCTCCAATCACTCCGATTTGATACTTCATCGTTTTAGCCCTCCAGTTTCTCCTAAAAGGCTATTATACCCACCACATCCCCTCAGCTTCCTCGAAGATCATGATGCCTCTCAAAAAGCTGATCGCTTTCGTCAAGCCCTCATCCGTAGACATGAGCGGGTCTTCGTGCTCGATGCTGATCACCTCGTCATATCCCACCAATCGCAAGGTGCGGATAATATCCTTCCAGACCAGGTTGTTGTGTCCATACCCAACCGTGCAATGGTTCCAGGATCGGTTAAGCGCTTCGCTGAAATGCTTCGGGTCGAGCACGCCATTTCTGGCGGTATTGAAGGGTTCCACCCGCGTATCCTTGGCGTGGAAGTGAAAGATCGCCTTTCCCAACGCCCGGATGACCTCGGTCGGATCGGCGCCCTGCCAGAAGAGGTGGCTTAAATCCAGGTTAGCGCCCAGGTTCTCGCCGACCGCGGCGCGGAGCCTCAGCAGCGTTTCCGGGTTATACACGCAGAACCCGGCAATCAGTTCAATGCATACTTTCACCCCGTGATTTTCAGCAAAGCGGATCGCCTTCTCCCAATAGGGGATCAAGACCTCGTTCCACTGGTAGTCCAGGATTGTGCCCCACACTTCTGGCGGCCAGAAACAGGTAACCCAGTTTTGCAACTGTGACGTTGGAGAATCGCCCGGACAGCCCGAAAAGGTGATGATCTTATCCACACCCAGTTTTTCTGCCAGCAGGATCGTCTTTTCATAATCCGCGTGGGCTTTCTGGGCAATTTCCTTTTGCGGGTGCACCGGGTTTCCAGAACAATTTAAAGCGCTGATCTCAACTTCATATTTTTTCAAGAGGTCCTGCATGGCAGCCAGTTTCTTCCCGTTGCTGAGCAGTTCGTCTGGGTTGGCGTGGGCAGTCCCCGCATAGCCCCCCGACCCCAGCTCGACAGTCTGAATACCCTTCGTCGACAGATATCTCAAAGCCTCTTCCAAGCTTCGATCGGCAACGAGAGCAGTGTACACACCCAGTTTCATTGTTACTCCTTTGTCACAATTGTCCCTAGATTGATCTGGTATTGCGCGCTTGTTCTATCCGGTTTTCGAAATAGGTGTGCGAGGTCGTAAACCAGAATTTGTCTGCGCGATAGTAGCTGGAAGATGATTCGATCGGTTCGCCATTCTCTAGGTATGCCGCAGTGTGCACATGGAGCAGCGCCGCCCCGCGAACCGTTTTTAACAAAGAGCAGTGCCATTCATCCGCATTGACTGCGCTGATGATTTGATCGACGCGCACAATCGGCAGCTTATATTCCGTCCAAAGAATTTGATACAGCGACTCCTCGCTCAGGTTGTAGTTTTCAAGACCCGGGCATAAATCGGTTATAATGGTGGTGTACTGGATTCCGATGGGCGTTTGATCGCCAAGCCTCAACCGCACCAGGGTCAGGCAGTTCGCCCCGCTGCGTGGTTGCAAAGGTTCGGGGGAGGTGACATCAATCGTGCCCCTTTCTATTTTCAAGACCTCCGAACGCGGCGTCATCCCCATTTCCAGTATTTGTTGGGCAAAACTGCGATCCAAATAGAACTTAAAGCGGGTTTTCTGCGCCAGAACGGTTGTGCCGCGGCCAGCTTTTCGCTCGAGAATATGCTCGTCCACCAGCCGTAAAATCGCCTGCCGCATGGTCTGGCGGCTTACGCCAAACGCTTTGCCGAGTTCTATTTCAGGCGGCAGCATGTCACCCGGGCGAATCTTGCCGGATTGGATCATATCTTTCAAAGATAAAATGATTTGTACATACAACGGCAACGGACTGTGCGGATCCACAGCAGTGATACCGAGATCGATTGGGCTGAGTTTTTCGCGAGACATAGCGGTTTATCCTGATGAAAGGTTGATATCCACTTCGTGAAAGTACAAGAACGTCCAGGGATTTTATTGGGGGTTTTTCCTGATATCTAATTGTATTGGAGCAAGTGCAATTGTACGGACATTTGTATTATAACCAGCTCGACCTCAACTGTCAATCGCTTTCATTGACATTTTGCGGCACACTTTGTATAATCCCACCCGATATTGTGTGTACATTTAAAATTGCCGAATTTTCGGTTCGGTAATTATCCAGGGACGCGGAGCGATCACACATCTCAGCGGGAAAACTCAAGCAAAGGAACTCTTTATGCGACGCATCACAATGTTAGGCACAGGCTTTATCGCGAATTTCTACACCGTCACGCTGCACGGAATGCGCAGCCGGGATCAGGTTACAATGGTCTGCGGCTCCAGGCTGGAAGCAGCCCGGGAATTTGCTGGGCGTCACGGCATTCCCAGATATTCCGCCTCCATCGAAGAGGCGGTGAACGATCCTGAAACCGATCTGGTTGTCGTCGCGCTGCCCAACTACCTGCACAAGGAAGGCGTTCTGGCGGCTGCCAAAGCCGGCAAAGCGGTCATGTGCACCAAGCCGTTGGGGCGCAACGCCGCCGAAGCCCAGGAGATGCTCGAAGCTGTCGAAAAAGCGGGGGTGTTCGCGGGTTATCTGGAAGATTTGGTCTACACCCCAAAGACGCTCAAAGCGATCGAATCCGTAAAGAACGGCGCGCTGGGTCGGGTGCTGTGGACGCGCTCGCGCGAAGCCCATCCCGGTCCGCATAGCGATTGGTTCTTGCGCAAGGAGCTTTCGGGCGGCGGAGCTATCGTGGATATGGGCTGTCACTGCATCGAGATTGGGCGAAACTTCATCGGCAAAGAGGTTCGTCCTGTTGAAGTGATCTGCTGGGCGGACACGCAGGTGCACCCGATTGACGCCGAAGACCACGCGGTTGGTCTGGTGAAATATTCAACCGGCGCGATCAGCCAGTTCGAAGTGAGCTGGAACTTCCGCGGCGGCATGGATCTGCGCGACGAAGTTTCAGGCACGAACGGCACGATCTGGCTGAATCACTGGCTGCGAACCGGCTTCGAGATGTTCACCTCGGTCGGCGAGCGCGGCTACGTAGCGGAAAAAGCGGAGAGCGACACGGGCTGGCTATTCCCGGTCGGGGACGAAGTCCACGCGCTTGGCTACGCTCACATGTTCACCGAGCAGCTCGACGCTCTGGATCAGGGCGTGCAGCCGATGGAAACCTTCTACGACGGCTATGTCGTCAACGCGATCATGGATGCCTGCTACCAGTCTGCCGAAACCAAGCAGTGGGAGCCGGTCCACCTGGATATCTGGCGCGGCGAGGAAACCGCCGCGGCGGAGGCGCGCTGGGTCGAGTATGACGCCGATTTCTACCTGATCAAGGAAGAAAAAATGCCCGACGGGAAAACCAAACTGATCCTCAAGAACAAGCAAACCGGCGAAGTGATCCAGCGCGTGCGCGCCACGATCACATCGTAAATGGTCCGTCAGCGGTCCGTAAACCCCATACTTCGAGGAGGTACGCATTATCCTAAATTCTCAACCCAGAAAGTATTACCGTCTAAACACTAATCACATATCTAAACCTATCATAACGAAACTTTGGAGGAGAAATTCATGTCACGTAAACATCTATCGAAACAATGGGTGATGACCATTTTGTCCGTGGTCATGCTGGTTGCAATGCTTGCCAGCTGCGCCCCGGCGCCGGCTACCCAGGCGCCTCAGCCTCAGGCGCCCGCCGAGACTGCTGCACCCGCCGAACCGGCTGCACCGGCTGAGACCGCCGCACCGGCTGAACCGGCTGCGCCCGCCGAACCGGCTGCGCCGGCTGAGGGCCGCAAATTCACCATCGGCATCTCGAACCCGTTCATCAGCAGCGAATACCGCACCCAGATGATCGAGAACCTCAAGAACCTCAATGACGAGTACATGGCTGCGGGCATCACCAACGAATTGGTGATCGAGAACGCCGACACCGATGTTGCCGGTCAGATCCAGCAGCTGCAGAACCTGATGAGCAAGAACGTTGACGCGATCCTGGTCAACCCAGGCGACGCTCAGGGTCTGAACGCCACCCTCGAAGAAGCCGTCAAACAGGGCATCCTGGTGCTCTCCATCGACCAGGAAGTCGACGCTGAAGGCGTCTACAACGTCGGTCACAACCAGAAAGAGTGGGCTAAGGTCTCCGCTACATGGCTGGCTGAAAAGCTGAACGGCGAAGGCAACGTGGTCGAGATCGA